>TARA_R100001163_G_C5068512_1_pt1 | contig 27639 bp, 22 predicted proteins | sample TARA_R100001163 | Tara Oceans TARA_R100001163 (sample SAMEA2621285) | marine metagenome | biome: marine biome (ENVO:00000447); feature: deep chlorophyll maximum layer (ENVO:xxxxxxxx); material: "saline water (ENVO:00002010), including plankton (ENVO:xxxxxxxx)" | depth 120 m
TGGTTTATAATTCTCAAATGAGCCTCAATGTAAATACACTCAAAAATGAACAAATATTCAGAGAAGCTATTTCAGCCTATCAATTTGAATAATGTTTACAATCATTATTCAAATTATTACTTTGATGTTGTTTATTGTTTGTCCGAAAATCAATATAAGATTCGAATAATAAATAATGTTTGTAATGTATATATATGGATCAATTAGTATTGGAAAAAATTAGATATTATATTGTAAAATCTCTTTGTAGTAACAAATTTATGGTGATTAGAGACACTTTACAGAATTTGTCTAAAGTTTGTAAAATTTGTAACGAAATATTCAACCCAAATAAAATTATCTATAATTATTTACATAAAAATATAAATGATCAACTCCAATTTTGGCCATATAAAAGAGCTAGTTATGGAGACCTGTTAAACCCAGCAAGACACGATATTCATCAACTCGATTATATCTCTGAATGGAGAAAATGCAATTATTGTAGGGAATCAATCATCAAATTCATTTGTAAATGCAATTATATAGATAATCCTCTAATTTCTACAAGTATAAAACAAGAAGACATTAGTGAGTTCCTCTGCAAATCTCATTTCAAAGATTTATCAAACAGAAAAAGACTAAAACATTGGTATAAACTCAATTTTAAATTAAGTAATGAACTACAATTCAAAGAAACCAATAAACGCATTCTAATAAAATTAGAAATTATTACTCACCCAGATTCTGAACTTTGGTGTTAAAAAATTTAAAAATTAAAAAATTTAAAATTAAAAAATTAAAAATTAAAAATTAAAAATTAAAAAATTAAAAATTAAAAAATTTAAAATTAAAAATTAAAAAATTAAAAAATTTAAAATTAAAAATTAAAAAATTAATTTATTCAAAGTTTTATAAATTATGATTAATTATACTAAAATTAATTAATTAATCATTCCATTGAGTTAATCTTTTATGAGCTCTAATCATGTTATGGCCAATACTCATTACACAATAATTTCCATTAAACATCTTTGTGAAGTTTTCTGGATTGAGATTATCATTTATATAATTAAGAGACTCTATTTCTTTGCTTGTCATCTTATTGTAAATCTCATACCATTCAGTCATTGTAGTACGTTTCAATTTCTCTATTTTCCTTGCTAGACTTGGATCCATCCTTGGCATTGCAGGTTCCCTCCCTTCATTTCCATTTTCCGGATTGGGTATGTCTTCTCTCGAAATAAGCCATTCTTCTTTCTCTCTATCATTCAATTCTTCTATTAATTTAGCCTCAAATATATCTCCTCTAGCCGAAAAAATAGATCCACAATATTCTAATTTTTGTTGAATATTACATAAAATCTTTATGTGATCAGAAATCTTCATATAATTAGCAAGTCTATTACCTTTGTCATTAAAAGATGACAAACGTCTTATATCCCATGATGTAAGTATTTTTGTTCCAGACCATGGAGATCCAGAATCATATTCATTAACTCCTTGAACTGTATAAGTTACGTAGTTATACAGTGAATTAATATCCCAAACAATATATCTTCCTTCATTGTTTAATACTATAAATTCATCATCAGGTATGTCAACAATTAACTCCTCTGTACCATATTCTTCTTTATCAATATTCGCTATCTTAAATATTGATGTCTTGCTCCAACAAATAGTCCATTTACGAACCATCTTTGGAATATCGAAAATAGATGAATATAATCTCGATATATTAAATCCATATTCTTCCAATAAAGAAAAAAATACAGATCTTTTGCAGTTCGATATTAAATGTGAGAAAGATAAGTTTTTATAATTCAATCCTTGATTATTAATATTAAAACCAAATTTTAATAATAATGATAATATTCTGAATTGATCTTTCTCAAATTCTGATTTACTATAATTTCTATCCAAATTATAATACTCATAGCTATTTTTAAAATTACTATTATAAAATCCATAATATATTCCATAATTAAAATGACATTTATTATAATTACATTTAAATTCTTTTATTGCTGTTCCATTATAAAGAATATTTTCAACTAGATTCGCATTATTGTTTTTTATAGCTCTTGCTAATTTACTGCAATTACAAGTCCTATTACTTCTAGTTATTTCACAATCCACAAAATTATAATAAGGATGTTTCCGAATAATATTGTTTGTAATTAAACTAAATATAGATCTTCCACAATCAAAATTATTCATAAAATTAATCCAATCTTGCTTTCTTGGATCAACATTTGCACCATTATTCAATAATAATTTTATTATTTCGCTATTTTTCAATAAAATCGCATATTCAAGAGGTGTTAATATTTTATCATTCCATGTAGCTGTTCCCAACGAACTTGGATCATTAATATCAATCTCTGCTTCTTCTAATAAAATTCCCAAATTTTCTACACATTTATTTTCAATTATTTTAAATAATAATCTTCTTGAAGAACTTATAATCGGATTTAGTTTTTCATTCAATTTAGTTTTTATATCTTTATTTATTTTTGTGGCCAATGTTGATATTACATCAATATTCAATAAATCTGGATCAAAATAATCGAATATATCATTCATGCCTTGTTCCCATTTTTCTTTTTGTTGTTGGTGTTCCTTTCTAATATCATTTCCCATCTGATAAACAATCTTTTTAAACAACATTGAAGGGTGTCCACATAATTTACTCAATAAATCAGTAATTGACTCTTTGCCATTATTAGTAAGGTTTTTAATTAGAAATTCATCATTATTATCATCGCAAAATTTAGAAATTAGCCAGTCTATAAAATCATCATTAAATTTATTGCTATTCTTTAAACAATATTGAATCGGATGCATTCCTTCGGGATTTGCACGATTTAAATCAAATCCCATTTCTACAAGCACTTTTATCATTTCACAACGTCCTTTAATGAATGCAACTTCACATGGAGATTGATTTTTATTATTTTTTGAATATAAATCCGCACCAGCAATTACAAGTCTTCTAATCATCTCTTCTGAATTTGAAGTCCAAGCATAAGCCGGAATAGATAAAGCTGTTTCTCCATCACGTGCCGAATAAACAATATCAACATTATTATCTAAAAGATACCCAAAACAATTTAATGATCCCTTGGACACAGATGTCATAAGCAAGCTATCGTCTCCGTCATTCGAAATTAAGGAAAGCGAATTCGTGAAGAACTGATTTAATCCTGCAATATTTCCACTATCTATTAAACCATAAATATTTGATATAGTAAAGGTCTTTCTATTACTTTCTAAACTTTCTAGTTTTACCGAACTGGTTCTAAAATTTCTTGAAACTAATTCACCATTCGATCTTCTTGATGGAATAAATGGACCTTCTTCTTCATTTCGTTCCTCATCATCATCATCATATCTTTCATTTTGACTAATACTTTCTTCAGAATCAAACATGTCTGAATATTAGATCCAGGTTATGTGATAATACAAAGTATAAGATTTAATCAAATTTCCGAATCTAAATTAAATAAATCAACAACCTGCGAGTCTGGTCGAAAGTAGTTTTCTACCATTTTTTCTAAATTATCATCAAAAATATCAATGACCTTTTCTTCGTAGATATCACTTTTATTTCCCTTCTCAAGAGAATTTGTATTATCATAAATTTTTATTAAAACGGTGCCTAAATGATATGATAATAACATAACACAAGTATCATCATATCCATTATCTCCAAGAATTGTGCGTTCCAGTTTATTTTTATCTAAACCTATTTTTTGCCAAATATTCTTCTGAATTTGGGCAAGATTACTCCACCACATTGCTAATTCAAATAGTGCTTCTTGTTTTATTTTTTCAATCATTCTATCTATATTATGTGGTAATCCAATCGGCATGGAATCTGTATATTTTTTTTTATGTAACCACGGCAACCACATTGAAATTTGCTTTGGTGTTAGCTCAGCAGACAGAGAATCATGAAATGGTTTGCCTTTAGCAGCTAATATTGACTGAACTTTTTTTATAAATTCGACGTCTTCTTTATCTATATTTTTAACAAAATTAGATACATCAATCATATTTAATATGATTGATGTATTAAATCTTCCTTCTTCATCATACCCAAATTTTCTATACATTCTCATGAAATTCAAGTCATTTTTTTCAAATATAACACCATCAAATAAAGGATCAACTAATTTAGCATTATTATCGTATCGATTTAAACCAATAGTTATGTGCTTTAGATAGCCCTTTAAATTTTCAACATCCCAAACAATTCTATTACTAAAGATAATAAAATTATCTGCTTCTATATTTTCTATTGATTCACCCGTCACTAATTCTACTTTATTTGCATTCAGTCCTAATCGCAAACATAATTCCTTCCAATGCTTTCGTGAAAATTCGGTCATTAGTTTAATTGGATTGCCTTCAATAATTTGTTCGCAATTTAAGGAATTTTTTCCTGTAAACCAATAATCTTTTGCTGATCCGGGCATCCTACTAAATAATTTAGACTTAACTAAATATTTTAATTCACTAATTATAGATTTAATATAATTTAATTTCTCCATAATTTTGGAATCTTCAATATTCCGAATAGAAATTTTCATTAAATAATCCATAAAATTAATATGAGGTTTACCAATAATCTTGGTTATTTTTTCTTCTTCTGGTGGTCTGCAATGTCCACATCCACATCCCTTGGTTTTTTTTATATATTCAATTTTCTTTCCCAAACATTGGCTTTTTTCTGATAAAATCAAATCATTTAATTTTTCCTTATTATTCTCATATAAATTTTTAAATATAATATAAATAAAATTTATTTTATTTTTAGTGTTTAAACTAATTGATGATGCCAATATATTATTTAATAAATTACAACAAGAATATTCTGGATTGAAATCTTCTTTCAGCACAATTTCAAAATAATTTGGAATTGATGACAGTTTTGACATAATTGATGTAAAACTATTATTCAAATTAATATTGACTAATAATATTTCACCTTCAATTAAACTTTTAAAAAAAGATGGTTCAATTAAATTCTTATTAATCTTAAATATTTCAAGCAAATAATACAATTTTTTTAGTTTTATATCTCTATTCGTCATACTGGTTGAAAAATATGTTATCGTTTCATTTTCAATATAATAATTTTTTATTTCTTGAGAAATTTCTGGAACTAAATTCTTCATTATTGACATTACAGTATCATGAAAATGATATATATCACTTTTTATTAATGATTCATACCCTATAAAAAACCAACTTGAATTGTAATCATATCTGTTATATGATAAAGCTTCAATAACAGTCAAACCGGTTGAATTGTTTTTATGATTACATAATTCACGAATTTTGTTTGTCCTTAAAAATTTTCTTAAAAGAATTTGTCTTTCATCTATCATATCAGAAGGAACATAACCAAAAAAAATATAAAATATATCACAAATCATACTGTCACTTGTATCTCCATTATTGAATTCTAAACAAATTTTATCAAACAATAAAATTTGTTTATTCTCATTATCTTCATCTTTATCTTCACAAAATTTTTTTATAGCCTTCATAATTTCATCACGAACATCTTGATCAAATATCTTTCTCGCTGATAATAATATCTCAAATGTTGTACGACCATCCTTTGATAATTTATTAACATCAACTGTTGGTAATTCCATTAATTTTTTTGCTCTATCAAAATCCTTCAATAAACAACTTTGTATTAAAGTAAGACCGCTATTTGTAAATCTATTTGGATCAACACCACATTCAAGTAATACCTGAACTCCTTCACAAAAATTACAATCCATAGCATATTCTAATGCATCTCTTCCTTCACTCACATTTTGAATATCTGCTCCATTATTAACTAACCACCTCAAAACCTCAGGCTGTTTCTTTAAAATAGCCCAGTTCAAAAAACTTTTATCGCCAGGATTGTTCGTGACATTAATAATTTGCATATGACCCTCCAACATCAAAAATTCAAGATTATCAGCTTCTACAGCAGAACGAACATACTTGTAAAGCAAACTCATTCTAATCTTCTATGTTTTAATAATTATAATTGCTAAATATGATCAATTTTGCAATTATAACCAAAGTATTTTTATCAATTAAAGGCTTATTTATTCACTATTATTACTTTTATTTACTTTTATTTACTTTTATTTATTTTTATTTATTTTTATTTATTTTTTTTTATTTTTTTTTTATTTTTTTTTATTTTTTTTATTTATTTTATTTAAATTTCATTCGAATCCCGGCATGTTAAACTTAGAACTCCAAATTTTAACTTCCAATTTCATTTCCGCAATCCAATTGTTAAATTCCTCTTTTTCCCGAATAGTATTATTAAAATCGGTCAACTTTTTAGTTGGACTCTTGCTTTGTACATCAATCGCAAAATTAACTAGTTTATCCAATATAATTGCCAATTTTTTCATATCTGGCTCAGTAAAACCTCTTGTTGTCAACGCTGGAGTCCCAATTCTTACACCCCCCGGAGATAACGCCGATTTATCCCCCGGTACAGTATTTTTATTCAATGTAACACCAACCATATCACACACTATTTCCATCTTAGATCCAGTTAATCCTCGATCACGTAAATCCCACAAAATAAGATGATTTTCAGTCCCATCAGTAACAAGCTTATATCCCATCTTTTGAAGCTCCACGCCAAGAATACGTGCATTCTTCTTTACTAATTTAATATATTCTTTAAACTCTGGTTGCATCGCTTCATGAAGAGCCACCGCAATACCACCTATGGCATTGTTATGTGGTCCTCCCTGACAACCAGGAAAAACAGCCTCATCTATTTGCTTTGCAAAAGGCTTTTTACAAAATATTAACGCTCCACGAGGACCACGCATTGTCTTATGTGTAGTTGTTGTTACAATATCACAGTACTCAAATGGATCATTATGCTCTTCCGCAAGAACTAATCCACTTATATGTGCCATATCAGACAATAAATAAGCACCAACACTATCTGCCATCTCTCTAAACTTTTTATAATCCCAGTCACGAGGATAAGCACTTCCTCCACAAATTAATAATTTTGGCTTTACTTCCAATACATGTTCAGCAATCTTTTCATACTCAAGTAACCCTGTTTCAGAATTAGTTTGATAAGCATTACTATCAAAATAAATGGCCGGCGCAGAAATCTTCTTCTTAGAAGTTTGATATCCATGACTTAAATGTCCACCACAAGGTAAATCTAATCCCATTATACGATCACCCGGCTTTAAAATACCAGTCATTACACAAAAATTTGCTGGAGACCCACTAAGTGCTTGAACATTCACATGCCACTCATCAGGCGAAAGACGATAAGCTTGAAGTGCTCTAGATTTACACAAATTCTCTACCTTATCAATAACTTCATTTCCTCCATAATATCTTCTTCCTGGTTGTCCCTCACTATACTTGTTTGTAAGACAGCTTCCAAGTGATTCCATTACTGCTTTACTGGTAAGGTTTTCTGAGGCAATCAACTCCAAACCATCCACTTGACGTTTGTATTCGTCCTTTATCAAACAACTCATGATTGGATCAACCACAGAAAGATCTTTTTTTGATTCCATACTTTTTAATCCTATTAATCGCCTTGGTATGTATAAATTATTTATGGTTAATTTTTTAATACTAGATCTAATTAGTATAGATCTTATTAGCATCTAATGGAGAAACAATTAATATTAATCAAATTTTTTCTTAATTCAAAAATTGATCAAAATTAGTTAAATTATTAAAACAAAGAAAAGAAAGAAATAGGAAAGAAATAGGAAAGAAATAATTATGGCCTTCACTTTTCAAGATTTGCAAGATGTTGTCAGAGCAAATAATGTTGAAACAGCAGTAGATATTCAAATGATGAATATCTTTTCATTAGTTCATCAACAAGGCGATTCTAGTTTTTTACAATTGGCTTGTCAAAATCAAGCTGAACAAATGACAGAATACATTCTGGATCAACCAGGTATTGATATTGATTACCAAAATGCTAACGGATATTCCGCATTGCATGATGCTGTTAAACAAAATCATCTGGGAATTATTAATTTATTGATTAAGAAGGGTATTAATGTTAATTTGCGTACTGGTGATTTGGGAGAAACAGCATTATTTTTATTTATAAGACACAGTTTTCAAGAAAGCAAACCAATTAATTATGAAATTTTAGAAATATTGATAAACCATCCTGATAACGATTTGTTTGCCACTAGTGTTACATTAAATGGCGACGATTCGAATCTTCTAGATTATTGTGTTCAATATTCTCCAAAAGAAGAATACAAAAAAATGATAACTGATCCAGAATCTGGTAATGAAATTGATAATCCTGATTTTTTTAAATTTATAAATATTTTTTCCAAAATATTTCAAGAACATAAAGATAAATTTATTAACAGAATAGAACATATTTATGAAAAAATACTTTTTGAAACTTGTGGTTGTGGTCACTTAACTCATGGTGTTCCTGATAGCAAAATCATTGTTAATCTGATATGGTTCATGAAATTATGTAAGATTGGATTAATTCCTGATAAAATTAACGAAACTAATTTTTATACTTGGATTACCAATATAGCTAAAAAACAAAATGATGATCTGAAAAATAGAATTTTAAAAGTTGTCAATAAATTTGTTGATAGATTGGATTATTTTATTGAAAATACTGATCCAAAAAAATGTAGTGTTCTAGAAACTATATTGAAAAATAATGATTTTGAATTGATTGATTTATATAATCAAGCATCATCTAAAGACCCAGTAAAATACCCACCATTTGATTGGAACAGAAAATGCCAAAAAAATGATCTTACACCTATTGAATATTGGTTTTACACTATTAGTGGTGTTATATCAGAAAATGATATGCGTCAAATGTGCGAATTGGCTACTAAATATGAAGTTTTGGATGAATTAAAGAAAAATAAATCTAATTTTACAAATAAAATTTTTTGTTCGCATTCTTTTACTGATTTAAGACCTTCAATTGTTATACATAACATTGATTCTTTTAAAGTTCTTCTTGAATACAATCTTATTTGCCATTGTACGCAAGCCAATTTGATGGATATGTATAATAACTTACCATCATCAATCGCCCTCGCTCAACCTTTAATTAAATCTTGGTTAGAATATAGCAGTAAAATAAATAAACTTTCATTTAAAAATGAATGTGATATTGGTTCCATGGAATCAATTTGGAAAATTCCTGATACTGATTTTATTTTATTAGAAAATTTAGTTGTATGGGATGTTAACAGTTTGTGTGATTATGTTGTAAAAATCACTAAAGGTATCAATGAGTTTGATAAACACTTTATTGTTGAAGAATTAAGGGGTAAACCAATATGGTCTAGAAAAGATATGGAATTTTTAAAATATTTAAGTAAAAATTACAATATAGAGTCTGAAAGCGGTATTATTCTCTACGAAAAATTAACCGAATTAATAAATTATTTGGATTATGCAAAATATTTGGATGCTTTCTCTGATGTTGAAAAAGAACATTTTAGAAAATTTACTTCTATCTTCTGGGCTAGAGGCGAATACTGGGAATATGAAATTTCTAAGTTTTTGACCCAAGAAGAGCTTAAAGAATGGAATGATGCCAAACCCAATATTGGTAGACAAGAAATGCCAAATAAATATATGTCTAGTAAATTAAGTGATAAATTAGGTAATATTAAGGCCATATGGTTGGCTAAATTTAAAGATTTCTACAATTCTTTTGATCAAAATCAAAAGTACTCTTTAAAACAATTGCATGTCCGTTGTAATGAACATGATATTAGGAGTTATATTCAAGGTGATGTTTGTATTATGTGTATTGGAGACTACTTTAATAAAGTTCTTAAAAAAATGGGATTAGATGTGCAGAAATCTAGACCGGAATTATTACTAACAAATAATGAATCTAGCAAAAATAAAACTTCAAATCCCGAATTGACAATCGTTGGAGCTAAGAAAACAAAAATTATTGAAATTTCTGAACTAGAAGTGAATGATGATCAAGAGAATCAAGTTATTCGTGACTTATTGGATAATATTCCCCGTGATAAATATTATTACAGATGACAATAAAAATCATTCGATTAAAAACTTTGAATATAAAACTTTTTAGATTATATAAAATATAAAATATATTATATACTTTTTGTATTATGAATGCTGAAACATTTAAAATGCGTGATGATGAGGCTGAGCCTATCGTATTCATAGTAGATGACTTCTTTGAAGATCCCGATGCTGTCAGAAAACTTGCATTAGAAACACCGAAACGTGCTGATTTACGCTTCTGGAAAGGTCGTAGATCCCAAATGTTAGACGAAAATATGCTATCCAAAATTAAAGCTAGATTTGAAAAAGTTACCGGCAGAAAATATAAAAAGATTCAAAGTCACTTCCAAGTTTGCGATGTTACTGATCCCCTTGTTTACCATTGTGATCAACAAATTTGGGCTGGTGCTGTTTATTTGACACCTAATGCTCCTGTAAATTGTGGTACATCATTGTGGCGCTCAAAGAGAAATGGAATCTGGCGTAAGATTAGCGAGCAAGATTGCACAAAACGTGGAATGACCTACAAAGAACTTGAAAATGAAACATTCGGTAATGGGGCTCTACTCGATAAAAACGAATGGGAAGAAATCGACAGAATCGGTAATGTTTACAATAGATGTGCTTTATGGAGAGGAGATCTTGTCCACTCTTGCTCAGGATACTTTGGCCACACCGATGAAAATCGTCGTTTGTTTCAATTGTTTTTTCTATGGGAATAAATTAAAATATAAATATAAATAAATATAAATAAATTTCCATTTATTTATATTCCTGAAATTTATTTATTTTCCTGAAATTTATTATTAAAGAAATTTCTTTAATAATAAATTAATTATTTATATCCAAATTTTTCTTCGGGAATTCCTTCTACTATTCTTCGAGTTATCTCATATCCTACACAAAAACTATCATCCATATTTGAAATCTCATAAATATGACTTCCAAATCTACCCCTCGAATATATATTGTGCTGCTCGAGATACTCATTTATCTTTTTTAATATATCATTTCTTCCATAAAATGGCGTTGGATATCCATAATCCACAGCTCTATGAAACTTTGATACAACTTTATTAATATTGACAATAAATCCAATTTTAATTAATGAATTAATTGTAGCTTCAATTGGATCAAAATCAATAGGTTTATCTATACTTTCACATATCTCACACATCAAACTATAGTATTCTTTATTTTTATTCGATGGTGTCATAGTTTTACTATAATTTGACAAAACTGTTAATCTATAAAATGGAATCTCCATATCGGCAAAATACATCCAATGTTTGTCCTTTAATAATTCCGGTATCGGTCCTTCAATACCTATTCCAACCACATGTGTAGTTGAATGCAATAACTTTTTTGATAGCTCCACAATTTCTTCAGGAACATCTTCTAATACATTGATTAAATCCAATATTGGCATCGTAGAAACTAAATGTTCATAAGTATATTTTGTTATTTTTTCAGTCGAATTATCTTTTATATCTACTATCTTTGTCTTCGGATTAATCTTAATTATTGTTTGATTAAATCCTATTGAATCTGGCGCTTGAACCAAATACTGCTTTGCTAAATTGTCCCATAGTACTCCTATTCCTCCATCTGGATAACGAAAAATTCTATTTGGTCCCCACTTTGCATTATTGGGATTATCCATTATTACATCTTTTATACTTTCCTTTAGATTTACAGGTGCAACAAAGTTTGCTATCCAATTAGAATCAAGCTTTTCTAAAGAATAACCCCAGACCTTGAAATTATATGGTCGAAAAAATAACTTGCAAATTCCCTCTCCAAATATTTGCTTTGACCATCCATCCATATTTGGTCTAGGATAAGATGATAGAGCTCTAGACTGAGCATCCACTATTCCATGTAAACAACAAATCTGTTCTTCCTTAGTTAATTGATTAATGTTTTTTTGAAAAGGATAATCGATAAAATTATTATTATGATAAATCTTAGCATTGCGTTCCTGAAAATTAAATTGACTATTCGGTGTTGCCCTCTCTATTGATTCTACAAAAAATTTATTCTTTGAATATAATACATGACCACCATAATCCCATCTGAATCCATCATGTTCAATTGTTGTTGCATACCCACCTGCTTTGGATTGTGCTTCAATTATTTTATAATCATACTTTTTAATTGTGTCACGGTTACGATAGAAATATTCACATACGCCTAAACCTGTTGGTCCTGCTCCTATTGTTAACAAAGTAATATGTTTGGACATCCTTAAACATAATATATTAAATATTTTTATATTTAACTAATTATCATTGGTTTGTCTTTCTTTTCTTTTTCGATGAATTCTTCAATATTTTTAATTATTTCTTCAAGAGTTTCCTCATTCTTTACAAATGCTTCAAATTTGCAAGGCATTAACGGTGGAATTATTTTAAGAAGATGATCTAGTTCTGGATCACTCTCAATTGGATCATAATCTTCTATGAAGTTTGCAATCATAAGTTTCATGTTTTCAAAATTAATCTCCTTTAATTCCAAATTATATGTTATCCGTCCAGGTCTTATTAAAGCTGGATCTAATTTTTCTATGTGATTAGTTGTAATAACTACAAAACAACCATTTAATTCTAAAACTCCATCCAATAGATTTAAAACATCAGCCAACTTTATTTTTGACTTTTCCATTTTAAGCATTTTTTTAATAAATTCGCTTTTTCCAAATCCAAAAAAATTCTTTTTACTATACTCCGTATTATCTAAGGTTTTGTTATTATCTTTCGGAAATAGTTTATCCATATCAAAATCATCATCCAAATCATAAGAATCTGAATCTGAATCTGAATCTGAATCCTTAGTTTTATTTTTATCTTTTGTTTTATCATCTTTTCTTTTTTCAACAATTTTCGATTCTGCATCTATATCCTCCAAAATATAACATCTGTCTTTAATTTCATAACGACGTCTGTTACCATGCATATCATCTATTATTTCATTATGAAAACAATCAGTTAATTCTTCTAATGAATCAAACTCACTCAATTTTATAGGAATTATATGTAGGCCAACCTCTTTTTGTAAAGCTTTTATAAAACTACTTTTTCCTCCCCCTGGAGGGCCATGCAATAAGATTTTAAAACTACTCAATTTTGTTTCTCCATTCTTAAATTTTTTTATTTTTTTTACTAATTTATCTTTGCCATCAAAATAAATATCATCAAATGTAATATTTGTGGTTTGTTCATATCTTTCAAAATAAACCTTTTTTTCTTTAATATCCCCATTCTTTACTTCCCTAGTTTTTCTAAGGAAATGCCAATATGTTTTTTTTCTCTTCTTTAAAGGATATTCGTGATCCACATAGATATTCCATATTGTTTTTAAAAACTTTTCTATCTCTTCAATTGGTTTTAAACTTTTAATAATTAATTTTCTGGATAATATTCTTTTTTCATCCATAACTATCTTATTTTCATCATTTCTATTGTATCTATTGTTTCTGTTGTTTTTAATATTATCGTTTTCTTCTTTTTCAATATAATTTATTAAAAATCCATCAATTTCTATTTGTTTTAATGGTTTATAATTAAACCTAAAATCTCGATACATAGTATCTAAATAATCATGCACCGTAAAATCTATCTCTATCTCATTTTTCTTAGTTATTTCTTTTTTATTATTTAAATAATAAAAAAATGCATTCAGTAATTTGGAATTTTCTAGTCCAAATGTATTTAAATCATCTGTCCTCGGTCTATTTTCTCCTATCATAAAACGTTTATCTGTTACAACAACTTCACTGTATTTGTTATCTCTATTAAATAAAATATTCCAAATCTTATTTAAATAATCCTTTATCACATCTAAATTCATGATTTCTAATAGTTTAAAAAAGAGTATACCAATCAAACTCATCAGAACTGTGTCAATTATTGGATTTCCAGTCGACAAATGTCGCATCAAACTCATTTGAAGTGTTTGCTGATTTAAAATCTGACTACCTAACATGATTGAAAAACTCCAGTCATTAAAAATATATATTTTTAAAATCAATTATTCTATAGAAAAAATTACCTTTTAATTATACAAAGTAATTTTTAATAATAAAAAGATCCTGTAATTTATGTAATTTATTCATCATCTAAAAATTAACTGACTCTTTAAGTTTTTTAAGTTTTTTCAGATTTTTCAGATTTTTTAGCTTTTCATTACGCTTTTCAACATATTGTTCATAACTCTTTTTATACTCCGCTAGATCAGGAAGTATGTGCAAATTTTCCTCAATAATCTTTTTAAGATTGGTACTATTTAAATCTCCTTGAATTCTATCCTCTAACTTCTCAAGCTGTTTGTCAAGCTCTTGTGGATGACCAAATTTAAATGGATTTTCGTCAAATAAATTATATTCATCATCAATTAAATCTTTAAAAGCACGATATACCAACTGTTTTAAAGTATTTTCAAGGCTTTTTATACGTTTTTCAGCTTTCATTAGTTTATCACTTTCCGAATTATCAGCCTCTTCTTGACTCTTCAATTTCGCTTCAAGTTCCTTGACACGGTTTCTAGCCTTTTCTGCCTTTTTTCCTAAATCTTCTGCAATCTCCAATAAATTATCATAATCTTTCTTTTTTATAAGCTCATACTTCTCTATCTCTAAACCAGTAGGGTATTCATAATCATAGGAGTATTTATAAGTATTATACTTATAATATGGAATTGATGAATAAAAATTATTCATTTTAAGTGTGATTTTTCCTTAATTAGTAATTTTATTTTAATCAATTTTTATTTTTTATTCAAAGTTAAAAATATCATTAAAAATTGACTTTTGAATAAAAAGATCGGATCGTTTTTTTCTTTCTCTTTTCTAATAACAATTTTTTAGTTTTAGGCATAATAAAATCTAAATCATGTTTGACAAAATCATCTAACATTATTTCTAATAATTCTAAATCAACTATTTCAATCCCCTTTATTTTACCTTCTATATCAACTTTATTATACCTTGTACCTATAAGATCTATCCATAATTCTTCCGCTAAATCAGCTACCATATACCAATCAATTATTTTTTTAGTTTGTTCCTGCGAAATTATATTATCCTGTTTCAAAAACATTCTAATAAAAAATAAATAATTAACTAATTCATCTTTGTCACAACTTTTAGATGATTTTCTAATTATTCTGCAAATAACGTCCTTTAATTTTAATTTCTTTTCAATATCTCCAATAGAATCACTTGTTAATGACATTTTATTGCTTGTTATTACTTTAATAAATAATGATTCAATCAATTTTTTATACAAACTATTTCACAAAAACTGCTATCACTCGATCAACTCGTGTCCTAGTGAACCATCTTGCTCCATTTTTTTTTATCGTTTCTATAACATCATTCTTTTTCATCTTTGGACGTCTGGCCAACATCTGATATATATACCCACTCTTTAATTCTCCACCAGGCTTCAATAATCGTTTTATATTTACATATATATTAAGATTTCTAGCATGAAAAGGTAATGGGGGTGGCATATAAGTCAAATATACCCGATCAAAATAATTCTCAGGAAAATTTGCCATAAATCCTGTATGTCTTATATCCCCCAATATATCAGGTCTGGCCACCGGATTTATATCAACATAAAAAATCTCTTCTGGTGGAGGCAAATATAAACGTCTAGGATAAGTGTGTCCATGACAAAGTACTAAAGTTTTTACACTTGGTCTAGACTTGATTAGAGAATCTATAGTAGCCTTTGTTGTATAATCTTTTTTATCAACCTTTACTACTGGAATACGCTTTCCAGGAACCAACATCTGAAATCCAGCTAATTTTATTATCCTTTTAGTCTCCGGATGTAAAAACTGCTTTCTATCAATCGGCATATACTCTACTATTAAGTAAGATTTATTGATCATATTTGATTTTTGTATGATTTACTTAATTTAAAGAAAGTTACATTCTTATAAAAATGTCTGAAATTAAAGATGAATCAGAACATTTACAAGAAGTAGAAATGACACGTGAAGAATTAGCTAACAAAGCTCACGAAGTTCAAGAAAATATGAGAAAAGATATTCCAAATTGCTTGGTTGATACAGAAAATTGGAATGACAATGAAAAGAATAAAAAGAATAAAAAGACTCGTGATGTTGTTTCAAGTTATGAAGATCTAGAAGGAGATAAAAAAATAATTTATGGCCTTAAAGGATTACTAACTCCTAAAGAATGCGAAACTTTTATCACCCAAACTGAACAAGCTGGATATGAAGGAATTCACAAAGAATACGATCCAAGTTATAGATCTGCTCAACGATTAACATTTCATTCACCAGAAATGGCCGCAATACTATGGAATAGAATTCAAAATATGTTAAAAGACGGAGATTTAAATGATCTTACTCCATATGGATTCGGTGGATATCAAGGAGTTTGGGTACCAGTTGGATTAAATCCACTGTTCAGAGCTACAAGATACAGTAAATCCTATGATCATTTTAAATATCATGTTGATGGAAAATTCGTAAAAACTGATACAGATCAAAGTATTATGACTGTCATGTTCTACTTAAATGATGATTTCTTTAATGGTTACACATATTTTTCAACATTACAAGACACAAAATGGACACGATGGGGTAAGTCATACGAAAGTTATGTTGTTAGACCTCAACAAGGTATGTGCTTATTATTTAATCACAACATTAGTCATTCGGCTAAAAATTTAAATAAACCAGGGCGAACACCTTATTTACATAAAAACACTTCAATTTATCCAGAAATGCATTTCGATATAGATGATGAAAATGACAATTATGAAAAAAAAATCAAAGAAAGTTTCAGTAAAGGAGAATTTGATCATTGGAGAAATGCTAAATGGATAATTAGAACTGATCTAATGTTTAGACGAATTGATGAATTCTACATTGACAATTCATTAGCTTACCGAAATGACCCTAATTACAAATTGGCTGAAAAATATTACTGGGAATCAATAAAGTTACAAGGATTAGGCTTACCTACTGAATCTACTAATGCTTATTTAAAGGCACAAGAACTTCAATTAAAATTTAAAGTTGAACGTAATGATGAAGGAAGAGTTGTAGGTCCTGAATATGATTTTTTTTCTGACTTTTGTTTCAATCGGATTTTTGGCCATTACATGAACGTCAAAGATTTAGTAAAAGTTTGTGGTGTAAGTAGAGCATTTAATAAACGAGGCAATAGTAACGCTGTTTGGAGAAGTCAATATCTAAAAAGATGGGATCCATCCTATTGTTTTAGTACAGATTATCCTTTATTTGATAAAAGATATTACACTTATCATAAGTCTGAAGGGAACATTGAGGAAAGAAAAAAAACTTATGATAAAATTAAAGAAATTACACAATTTGACACTTTTTATTCATCTTGTGATTTTGAGTCTGTTAGTTCTGAGAGTACAAATCTTTCATATAATTCATTAAATTCTAATTTGTTGCCTGAAAGCTTATCTATCAATTGGAAGTATTCATATAAATATAGATCTAATGCAGATAAAAATTTTAAACCTGTAGCTATCTATATTGGTACAGATTTTACATATGTTAATCAATGGAATAAACAAACCACAAGATTTCCAAGCGTAGTGAGACCTGTTTGTGGCCATTATTGGTGTTATGGTAGCGGTGAAGAAAATTGTTTAGTAGGAATTAAAGCTCTTAGGCTACCTAATGAAAATCCCGATTTTCATTTTAATGATGTGGTAAATAGAATTTTTTATATATTGAAAGATGATGATAGATCAAAGAAATTAGAAAAACTAGGTGAAATAGAAGCTAAACACACAAATTTTCAAATTAATCATGAAGATGATGAATCTTGGGATGATGAGGATGATCCAAATAAATGGATTGATGGTGCTCCAAAAGGTGATGCAACGAATATGAATTGGCTCACTTTAAGGACAATCATTAAAGAATGTTTATATTATATTGAAGATAAAAATGATATGACATCTGAAGAAAAAGATAATTTTGAGCGAAAGTTTGATTTATGTCACCATAATTGGACCAAATTATTGGAACATAGGCCTATTATTATCTATCGCAGTAATTTTATGACTGATGCAGATGTTTTAGCATTGGAAAAATTTATCCTTGAAGAGCTTAATGCACCTTACTTATGGATTGTTGATAAAAATAATATTTCAAATTTTGATGATTCAATAAATCAAATTATACAAAAATTAGATTTCGATAATATCAAACAAGACAATATTAATCGGTCTAAAATATATTATGACTTGAAACAACTCTGGTTAATTTCACAATTACCCGAAGGTAAAAAATACTTTAAAACTATTCTATCAAGAATCAATTGGACTGGTTGGTTAGATTAATTTTTCTTATTTACTTTGCCTAAATATTTATCAATTTCTTTCTATAGCTCCAACCAAATTAGACAAATGATTTCTACTTTTTTCATCCACATTCTACATCAATTCCAAAAAAAATGATTTAAATATAAAAAATTTTATATATTATATAAAAATATCTTGTGAAGAATGTCCAATAATTCTTTCCTCACGCCAAAACCCTTACCAGATGTATGGGCGGATCTCGGCGGGTCTTTTAAACGTCCAGACTATTCGTGGTTGGAACCACATAAACATTCTTATCAGCCAATTACAACATTGTCTGATCCCATCAAACATGAGCCAATTCAATTTTCTACAACTACACGTGATTTTAGCAGCCCGATTTCAACAAATAATGTTCCTGTCTACCAACCACCTCAAGTAGATAATAGTATATATTCCTTACCAAATGGTGAACATGGAGCACCAAGAACAGGTTTATGTGATTCTATATTTGGATCAACAAATTCAACATATCAACCATCAGGTAATCATTACACTGTAACAGATAAATATATCCAATTAAGACGACCAAATGGTAATAATGCAACATATGACAAATCTACAGGAAAATGGCATTCGTGGACTGGTTTGTAATATCAATTTAGATAAATATTTTTAATATTTTTTGATTAGGTTAATATTTCTTATTTACTTTGGTCAAATTAAAATTGATTTTTATATTTAAAATTTATTATTTATCTACAAAATGAATGTTTTTGTAATTTCAACAGTTGACTGGACAACAGGCTTATGTTCTCCAATTAAAATATTTTCTTGTTATACAAGAGCTATTGAATGGATTATAACTGAAGAAAACGGTTTAGGAATTGAAGATCCTGACCAATATGATGAAGCTTTTAAGGAAATTATGGAAACAGGCGTTCTTGATGAAATGAATCATTGTATTAAAAATAGTTATTCTGTAAAAGCACTGCCCATAGAAAGTTAAAAATATTGATTTCTAATATTACATAAAAATCAATATTTAAATATTACAAATATCTTTGATATTTCGTTGAACATCCGATTTGAGATAATAAATGTATTATCATTACTTTTATAAATATCTTAAATGCATAGGTTATTTACCTATAGCTCCTAAATATTTACCATGGATTATTAGTATAATTTATCCTATTCTTATTTTTATTCTTATTTGTTTTCCATTTGTAAGCACATTGGTACAATATATAATTACTAAACCTACTAATCAAATACTCTTATCATCTTTATTCTTTTACACAATTGCCCCTATTCAATTCTTATTAGGTCGCAGATACATAAGGCAACCTCACTTCAAATCTATTATCCTCGACTCCAAAAGAATTCAATGGATTAAACTACCACAACAAATAAAATTAGTCATTGGAATAATTATTATTGCTACTTTAATCACAATTATTAACATAATAATATGGGGAACTTCTTTTAACACACATTCTCCTGATGCATTTCCTAACGGATTCGATTATCTTGTAGAAAGATTGCAAGAAAATTTCATTGAAAATATTAATATAAATAATATTAATAATGGAACTTCAATTCCATCATCCCAAATTACAAATAATTATCCTGATCATGGCATAAATAGTATAATTGCTTTAATGATATTTTACTGGATTTATACTTGGCAAATTCTTATTACCAATGTGGCTATCTTTTGTTTGATTTTTAGTAAACATCTACACGATATCATAACATTTAAAGACTTTCTTGAATCGGACATAATTTGGAAAATGGATCAAACAAGCTTTACTGGATTAACCAGACAAATGATAAGTTTACGTTATGTCATTAATCAATCAGTTGAAGCACTCGAAGGATTTTACACTATTACTACGGTTTTAGGAAGTATTGCAATTGGTCCTATTATTGAATCTAAAAAAATAGATGCTTACTTAGCATACAATGTGGTAAAGTTTTTTTTAATTCAAATAATTTTTATGTATTTTCTTTATAATATTCCAAAGAGTAGAGAAGATTTATTAAAAATAATAAAATCTCCTAGCATAATGTTTAAATATCTAACTAACATTAAAAGTATGCAAAATATTCAAGCACTCAGAGAATATAAAAACAATACAATTCAACAACCAAACGAAAATTCACTTGAAAAATCACAACGATTGTCCAAAATTAATAGTTGCAGAATCGCCGCTTATTCACCTGTCACATTCGGAAATGGACTTGATTTAGATAATGTTAATACTGATGGTTCAGCCGTGGATTTAGAAAAATCTGATGCCGAACTAGAATTGTTGACCCTCAGCTATAAAAATAATGCGGCTATTGATTGGATGATATTGCATCAGGTTTTATCAGAGAAATGGGCAAGTTTTAATTTGTTAGGTGTATCATTCGATAATACGGATGTTATAAAAAAAGGATTTGGAGTAATTTCAATTATTATTTTGGCATCAAGCTACTTTAATTCACTTAGTTTTGTTTGATAATAATACAAAGTAATTTAAATTATTAATTATTAATAATTTAACTATATTGCATATTGTTATTCTTTATTCATTTTTTTTTTGATCTTATTTTGTTTGCTATGCTTTAACAGGATATACTAATTTAAATTGAAAGATGATTTCTGATGATGAAGAAGAAATTCTACAAATCGATAATGACACAAAAGTACTTAAATTAAAACAAGAAGGTGATAATAATCTTGAGGCTAAAAATACCTACTCAAATGATGAAATTAAACAAATGAAACATGATATTCAATCTACTCAGGATAATGAATCATCAATTCCTAAAAAAAAGGCTAAAGTTAGATTAGATATTTGGGATGCAAAGTCTGATAACAACTTTAACACAATCATTGATGTTGATAAAAATATCGCTAACATGAAATTAGAAGAAATTTGTCAAATGCTCTACAAATTAAAAGGAAATGATGGATTTAATTGCAGATTAATTGTAAATGGAGATATAGCTCTTAGTTTATATAGAAGCGGTGGATTAAAAGGTGATTTGTCAAATGTTTTAACAAAAGACCTAAAAATGTCAGTAAATAAAGAAGAAAATAAAGAAAAGCAGCAAATACAAGATAAATCATATTTAATTGACGATGCATTTAATGCTTATCATAGATGGAAGGATAAACAACCTAAACTTGTTCAAGAAGGAGTAACAGGATTGTGCGAAATTTGTAGATCAAATAAAGGTGAATTTCTAATTTGGGATAGACCTTGTGGAACTAATTATTGTGAAACTTGCAAAAATAAAAATTTAAAACAAAATAAAAAGGAAATTATTATCAAAGAAAGGATTATCAATACTTCAGAACATGGAAATATAAAAGCTAATCTCGGTCCTTTACATATCAGCAGAAAACTTAAAAAAGTTGAAGGATTCTGTGGATTATGTAAAAGACACAGTGTAATAAGACCTATTGCATATCATAAGAAATTCGTTAATTTTGATGGAGAACACATTAAACATCTTGATAACAAAATGTGTTTGCCTTGTTGGGAAGATAAAGTGGCTAAGGATAACATAAGTGTCAAAGAACAAGAAATGCACATTGTGGCATGGAAACATAAATTAAATTGGATGGTAATTGACCTTTATGAAGGTAAATCTACGACTGTTGAAAATAGATGTTGGTTAATTCTTGAAACGTTTAGAGGAGGTCTGAAACCTGGTCAAGATTCTGTATGCACATTTAATATTTTTTATCAAGATTCTAAGGAAAGCGGTATTTATTGGAAAGAAGCTAGATTTGATATAGTCATTGATTTTGGATTAATTGGTGCAATTCTCGAACATCATGACGTTTATAATAAACAATTATTAAACGTAGCAACCAAATATTGGAATGATAATAAATTTAATGATTGTTTTAGATTAGCATTCCAAATGGATGATTACTACAACTACAATTGCAATAATTTACATGGAATATCAAAATTCCTACGATTATTGGAAAGATATTATCTTAGGCATTTTAAAGGATACAATGATGATTTGAAATTATTAAGTAATCAACTTCTTATTGATATGATTTATGAAAAAAAATATAGATTATGGCTAATTAATCCTAGAGGACCTAGACCAATCAGATCGAGTAGATTTGGTAGAAAGATTCTTCTAAAAGCTCTTTATGATAGAGGTATAACAGAAAATACAAGAGAAGTTTGCGAGTGGTTGGCATTTAGAAAATCAACACTTAAAGGTGATGATTGGAGTTGGATAAGAGATTATGCCAAGGAAATATTGAATAAATTATAAGAAAAATCCTTTAAATCTAATAAAATATTAAACAAAAAATTGATTCAGTTTATTGTTCTTTGTTATGAAAAAACAATAAACTGAAATGGATAATCTTATTATTGAAAAAATAGGAGACTATATCACTTCAAAAAATAAAGGATATACTGTTCAAATTAAAAGAACCGTTTTTCTTGCTTTAAATAATGGTTTATCTAATACTGTTACTTTTAATTTAGGTTCATGTATAATCACAGATTTGGAAGAAGTATTTACTTTTGCATTAGAAAGTTACGAATATTTTAATAGTGATGAATTTAAATCACCCAATTTTATGAGTAATGTTTATGATCTTAAAAAACCATCATTATTAGAAAATTTCAAATCTCACAGTCAATTTTCTAAGTTACTTTCATATCAAATGTTTAAATCAAATCATCCAAATATACATCTATACCAGATTAAACATTCATTGATAATAACTAAATTGGAGAATTTCATAAAAGCTAATGAATTATCTCAAAATTGTAAAGATAAATCAAATATTGAAACTTTTATAAATTCAAATTAACTCCTTCTTCATTCAAAGTACTAACCATAAAATAATTCATTGCTAATGGTGCTGCAAATATTCCATATTTCCATAAAAATGTACTCCTGTTAAATCCCTGTCTTGTATAAGTCAAATCAGGTGGTAATACCTTTCCCATCTGATCATACAAATAAAAAATGTATCTATGTGTTCCCAACGGTGGTGTTGGCGAAGAGTAAGGCAATACAGTCTGCCCCTGATTCAATTTATTCTTTGGTATATTTACCATCATCCATTGTATCCACTCTTTATATATTGGATTCTTTGGATCTGGAGAATCCGGATCAACTACTACTAAAGTATAAGGACCTTGTCCTATATCTGGAGGATAGTAAACAATTGGTTGATTTGCTACCTCTAATTGACCTAAATTCATTCCAGGTTCTACCTCATTATTCTCATATTGGATAAATAATTGTAATGGTAATTTTGATTTTTGTTTAGTCGTAATGCTTTTATTAGATGATAATTGACCCCCAATTTGCTTAAATAAATAATTGAACATATTAGTGCTAATATATGATCAATTCAGAAAATCATTATATTTGTATTTTATTTTTTGTATTATTACTTTTTTGTATTATTATTATATTATAAAATATAATGCATTTTATTATTGGATATTAACTTAATTATAGATATTTATGTTCATCTAAATAATTTCTTATATTATCATTCTCAAGAATAATACGATTTTCATCTTTTGTAAAAAATGTAGTATATTTTTTGGATTGGCCATTTGAAGTTATATGACTACTACTGAGCAATGTATCTGGATTTTGATTCTCAGATTTTGTCATTAAATCATTATCTGATTTCTTAACGATATTAAATATTGACCGTTTTATTTTTTCTTTATAACATTCATCGTGATTAATAAATCCTATTATTTTTAAAATTTTCTCAACAGAATTATATTTATTGTTCATTATATCTTCATATTTTAAAACATGTGCTTCACTTTTCCAATTTTTAAAAGCATTAATATTATGTTCCATATTATTTATAAAACTATTTAAATCACTCCTTTCCGTATTCTTATATCTATTATAACTTGAAATCGCACTATCTCTTAAATCTCTTGTAATAAAAAATATATAATCACTTACACATGGTTCAGTAAATAGTTTAGAATGTGTTTTAATTATTAAACCATTTTTTCTATGTTTTTTCCATTTACGAATAATATCATTCATTTTATTTGTTCTACCTGATATATACATACTATCAAATTGCAAATTAAATTCTTCATAACAATATCTAAAAATATTAAATAGCATAGTTGAACCTGATTGTCCACCACTTGAAACTACTATGGATTTACTCATTATATTTAATGTCAATATAAAATGATATATTTTATTGTTAGGAATATAAATCATACCTTTTATTGTTAGGAATATATTATAAATAACTCTTCATAAAAAATTAAAAATAGTTTATCTTAATTATTTGTATTATTACTTTTACAAATCTCTTCATAAATTCTATTTATTGTATTTTTATCAAAATCGCCATAAATAGATTTTACAAATTTATTTTTATTTTCTAAATATTCTTTTGTTATTAATTTCTTTGATGTTTCATTATTAACGTATTTTTCAATATCTTCTATCTCTAATAATCTAAACAAATTATAATCTCCTACACAAAAGTTATCATTTTTGAATAGTAAATTTATTTGAACAGTCAAAGGATTACATAAAATACTCTCACAAAAAACTGTACTACAATTTTGTGAAAATATTACATCAGCAAACATAAAATGATAAAGCATAAAATCTTTTCTCCATATCAAAGTTACTCTCGGATTCGATGTTAATTTCTCAAATTCTTTACTCGAAAATAATTTTTTCGAATCTGAATATGCAGTCTTCATTTTACACAAAATCTGTAAATCATATTCTTCAGATAATTCTATTAATCTCTTCAATACCATCACATACTCATTATATTGTGTTTGATTTACTTTATCCTTTGAATATAGTTGATATACACCGCTATTGTTTTCAACCAAAAGTATGAATTTCCTATTTTTATCAATCGGATCACAACAATTTTCCATTATATTTCCACTTGAAATAGAAATATGTTTGCTAAATATTTCTCTTATTTTATTATAATCCTGATTAAATGCATAATCTAGCTGTGGGGAACCATTAATAATCAACATTTTATCTTTAGATAAATTAAAATTATTAAAATATTCTAATTCAGACGGAGTAAACAACATTTTCTCATAACAATCTTGAAACTTCCATCCAGTATTTAGAATATTTTTAAATCCATTTAATCCTGTTACTTTATCCCATAATCCATGATGTAAATAATAAATTTTACATTTAAACTTATTTAACAAATTTATAATAATGTTCTTATTCTTTGTTATCTTAGATACAAATACAATATCAGGCTTAAATTTTTTAGATAATTTTATTAATTCATTATAATCTCCATAATATTTATTTTTACTTTTAATCATATTATAACCAGTTTCTATAAATTTACAACTATTCGAAAATTTCTTATTTAAAATATAGATGTTCATTATCTCCTCATTATCATTAAAATTTAAATGACATCTTAAAAATTTTATTTCTATCAAATGAAATATATAAATCATTATAAATATATATTATCAAAATATAATTTATCCTGTTTTCTTAATTTTATCTTCAAATGTTCAACTAAAAAATAGGACCACTCCCTATAAGTCATAGTTTTTCTTTTAATCCTACGTAACCTATCATATCTAATAATCTTATCATATATCAATTTTGGAAATAAATTTATAAATATAAATTCACGCTCCAAGTGCTCAATAGACATATATAAATATACACTTTTATTATTTGTTTATCAAATAATAAATAAATGATAAAATAAATAAATGAAAAATAAATGAAAAATAAATAAATTCTACTTTTCGTTAAAATCCTTACTAATTATATATACAAATTTCAAAATGCCTAACAATAGAATGAAAATTCATGACGGTAAACTTTATTACGGGTCATCTGGATCAGTTACTACCTCATCTGGCACTGTTAGTGTTAATTTTGCAGGTGTCTGGGATGGAACAACTAACGGTTGGACTACCCTTGATGGCGGAATAACCTCCGGATATGGTAGAGGACTTCACGTGATAAATGATAACAAAATTTATTGTTTTGGAAATTTTAGTGCCATTGGTTCTTCTAATCCTTTGAGTTATGGAAGTAATTTTTGTTTAGCGGAATGGAATGGAACTCAATGGACATCTGTAGGTGGAACAACCTTAGGAAATACTGACCATGAGATTAGAGATGTAGCTTATGATTCTGAAAGACAAATTCTTTATGCAGTAGGTAGATTCACAACTATTTATGGTGTTTCAGCTTCAAGAGTAGCTAGTTATAATTATAATACTAACACATGGTCTGCACTTAGTGGAGGAATAAGTAGCACAGTAAATTCATGTACCCTAGATAGTAATGGAAATTTATACGTCTGTGGAGAGTTTTCAGGTGCATACAATGGAGGATCCTTTTTAAGTAATACAAGGGGAGTTGCCAAATGGAATCGTACTCAGCAGTATTGGGAATCCATAGCTACTGGTAATATTTTGTCTTCGTGGGATATTTTTTATGCTTTAGATACAAATCATCTTTACTTGTCAGGAAGTTTTAGTTCAGTAAACTCAGTTCCAAATACTAAACTAATTGCTAGATATCATCTACAAAACCAAATATGGGAATCTATCGGAGATTTTACTGCTGCTGGAGATAGCGTAATCTACGAAATTGATTATTTAGGAGAAAGTAATCTTTTTGTAAGTGGTAATTTTATTTCAAATGGTGATGACGTAGCTAAGTTTGATGGAACAACCTGGACTGGTCATGGCATTGCCAACGGATTTTCCTTAAATCCAAGTGTTGGTTCAGACTTTACACCTATCGATATGATTGTCGACGGAAATGATAATATTTTTGTTAATAGAAATGCTGGAGGTTTCTATATTAAAATGAATGGTGATAGCCAATGGAATAGATTAGATCAAATTGGATCAAACTTAAATATTATAACACGTCCAACTATTAATCTTCCTCTTTCTTATTATGGCTCTGGATATCTTTACACATACGAAGAACTAGTCCAAATTGGATTAGATAACGGTGTCACCAACTCAGCATCCATACCCATACTTAATCTTGGTACTGTTCTTTGGAAAAATGGATATGTCACCCAGCAAATGTTGCAAGATCGTCAAACTGCTTACTATAGTTGGATGTTTCGCTAAAAAGCTATTATTCAATTAATAATAATAAATTATTAATTGAATGTTTTATTATTAATATCTTTTTCTTCTTTTTCTTTATCTTCTTTATCTTTATCTTCTTTATCTTTATCTTCTTTATC
>TARA_R100001163_G_scaffold4519_1_pt1 | contig 27467 bp, 46 predicted proteins | sample TARA_R100001163 | Tara Oceans TARA_R100001163 (sample SAMEA2621285) | marine metagenome | biome: marine biome (ENVO:00000447); feature: deep chlorophyll maximum layer (ENVO:xxxxxxxx); material: "saline water (ENVO:00002010), including plankton (ENVO:xxxxxxxx)" | depth 120 m
TCACGTAAACGAATGTATAAACTAAACCATTTATCCAGCTCTTTTTTTAGTTTGCTTATAGGTTTTTTAGTAGGTGTCATACTTACCTATTATATATGGTCTAGTAGATTTTTTAGGTAATTCGCAACTTAACTTTATATTATGTGTACTTGGTGGGCTATATGTATATTTAGCTATTGTGGTTGTTGTACCAAACCTTGTTTTTTTCTTAATAGGTATTGTATTAATGTCATAGCCTTTTTGTCTATGTTTAAATATTATACTAGCTAGTCTAGTAGCGCCATACTCTTTTATTGCCTCATAACTTGTTATACTACCATAAGTTTTTAAGTGCCATAATACGGCGTCTGACCCTGATTTTACTTCTTGTTCTTTAATTGTTATTGGTTTCATATTATATTGATTTTAAAATTTCTAAACATAATTCATACGGTACTTTACTTCTTTCATAATTATTTTTTTTTCCTTGAGTTCCTTTATCTAAAGCTCCACTTAATTTTTTAGCTTGATAACCTCTTGGTTGTTTATCGTGATGACATTTTAAATTTCCGTTAAAACACTCTTCTCTCGGTGTCCAGCCATTAGGGTTAAATAAAGAATATATGTTATTACTCCATATATCAGTTGGTTTTGCAACTTTATCACCATATTTACAATACCATACTGTTGTACGCGGTAAACCTTTCATTATATCTAATTTTCTTAATTTTCCACGTGGGTTTTCTATATACCAAAATTTTGGTTTTATAAATTTTATTATTTCTAAAGTTTTTTTTACAAGTTTCATTCCAAGTACAGCTCCCTCTGTTTTTGGTGTATTATCATAATTCCAATTTCTACCAATTTGCGTTACGCTAAAATGTGTACAAGGTGGACTAGCCCATATAAAATCTATCTTATTAATACCTTTTTTAGACATTTTTTTTATTAGTGTGTCGTTATCTAATTGTAATATATCTATTGCTAAATCTATATTATCAAATTTATTTATGTCTATAGAAAATACATTATAGTTTAATTGTTCTGCTACTTTACCTATACTTCTACTACCAGCAAACAATTCTAGTACATTCACTTAAGTAATTTTTTAGGTTCATAATAAGACACTTTATCAGGCTTTTCATTTAAAGTATGTACATTGTAGTACGCTTGATCTATTCTATTTTTATGTTTACGTACCCACCTAAAATAGGTTGGTATATTTAGCTTTATATATTTATCTTCTTGTTCATCTCTAACACCCTCGTAAAAAGCGTCACGTATTTGATATAAATATAAATTTTTAAAACTATTTTTTATTTGTAAATCTTTTGCAAAAAATTTAGATTGCCCAGCTATTGTTTTACCGTCTAACTTACCGTCTATTTCTATGTTAGCCCTTGTTATAAAGTCATATACTTTTGTAGTGAGCTCTTTAATATTATAATCTTTTAGTGTTTTCATATATACTTTCTAATATCATTTGATAAAATTTATCGTAATTATTTATAACCCACTTTTCTAAATCGTTTTCGCTTATAGATTTACCGTTTACGTCTTCTGCATAACTTAAATAAGCGTCACTAAAATCAGGGTAATCTTCTAGTTTTATATCTTCTATTATGTAGTTTTTTATTTTCATAAGTATTTTTTACCTTTTAAATATTCGTCTAAATGGTTGTCAATTTTAGATTTGCTATTTTTACTATCTCTTTTTTCCCAAGTTCTTATACTAGCTTTCCAACATTTCATTTTTGTTTTTCCTACTTTCCAGTCCTTACTTTCGTAAAAATCATAAAATGTATCTGCACAAATATTATTATTACGTTCTAAACAATATTCTTTAATATCTTTAACAGTAGGTTTTTTAAAGCGCCTTTTGTTACTATACGTAGTATTATTATTATTACTTGTATTATTATCTCTTAAATTATTTTGTGTAGGTCTATTAACCAATTTTATGTGCCTCGCCAATATTTGATTAGTACCCTCTTTATATATTTTGTGCCTTGTTATATGGTTATTATCCTCTAAAATTTTAAGCCAGTTTTGTATAGACGTTTTAGAAACATTATATAAGGTTGCGAAATACTGCGTACCAGCGTGACAAACACCGTTCATTTGTTGTAAAGCGGTTATTTCTGCATATAATAACTTAGCGTTAGGTGTTAAATTTTTATCGTATCTAACGTCAGCTGGTATATTAGCCCAATAGTTTGGTTTATCCCTCATAAGTATAATAATCTATTTTATATTCGTATTTATCAAAGGCTTTTTTTATAGTTAGTAAATCTCTTTGAAAATTAAATACACCTACAAAAAACTCGTGTTTATATTTACCGCAAGTTATTTTTATTGTTACGTCAGGCGCTACACAATATGTAGTTTGTATTTTGCTTACAATATTAGTAAATTTATTTTTATGTAAAATTTTACGTTTTCTGTTACCTTTTATGAGCTTTGCAAAAACTTCGTCGTATTTATCTCTGTAAGGTTTCCAGTTGTCGTAATTATCTTTGTGGTTTGTTAGATAGTGATTCATACTTGTTCTATCTCTTTTAACACGTTTAGCTACTTTGACCTTATGTACTCCTAAATGTTTCATAGATAACACACACGCTATTTGTCTAGCTAAATTAACATTTTGCTTTCTACTTTTTGTTTTAAGTAAGTCTTGATCTATTTCAAAAACTTGACTTGTAATATTTAAAACTTTATCTATTTTTTGTAATTCGTTCATAATTTATTTTTTTTATAAGGGTGTAGCTTTTATAGTAAATTTAATTTATGTTAATAATTAATTTTGTTGTTGTTTATCAATAACTACACCCCTATATATTAAAATGGCGTATCGTCGTTTGTATCTTTAACAAAACGCCAACCTCTTATTTTATTATAGTAATTACCGTTATACTCTTCGCTAAATACGTTTGCTTTTATTGTAATATTTTCACCTATGTCAAAGTTGTCTAGTTCGTCTACTTTATCACCAAAAGCCTCTACGCATATTATTTTGTTGTAGTCTTGCTCTTGTCTTTCTACTACTACGCTTTGTACTTTCCAGCTCTTACCGTTTTTACTTTCGCCAGTTTTTAAATCTGTTTTTTTAATAATAATTCCTTGTATATCCATTTTTTTAAATTTGTGAGGCTATTTTTACCTCGTTAATTAATCTTAGTAACTCTGTTTCTTGTTTTTTTGTTAGCTTATAGTTAGCCATTCTATTTTCTACTACTTTTATGTCGCCTTTTTTTATAACTTGTTTCATAGCTTTAAACTTATCAATACTTAACTTTTGTTTTTCTACCTTTTTATTTTGTTGCTTAATAGCGTTTATTACTTCGTCTGCGCTACTTATATTGTCCTCGATCATTATACCAAGATTTGCTAAAGCTCTACCGTTAGCTGAGGTTTCGCAATTTTCTAAAAATGAGGTCTTATTTACATTTGTACTGCCTAAAATTTCATAAGCGTGACCGTTAGATATTTCTCTACCGTTTTTGTCTTTTACTATTGACTTCATAACTACTCTATTTTCTGTAAGTTCTATAATATCTGTAATTAAGCTATAGTCCTTGTAGTTTTCTCTAAAGTATTTTAGCCTTTCAGATACTGGTACATATTGTTTACCGTGAATGTTTATTGTTTTCATAATATCAAAGTTTTTTTATTGTTTTTTATATATCTATTTTTTAGTATTTGTATTCTTTCTGCTAATCTAACGTTATGCTCTTCGCCGTAGTATTGTAAGTTAGGTACGCCGTTGTCGTGATATTCTTTTTGCGGTTCTATGTCGTAAGCCTCATCTAAAGCTAAATTATGTTTTTTTATATAATCTCTTAGAGCTTTGTCTATTTGTTTTTGTGTGCCTACGACTAAAATACTTAAACTAGCTTTCTCAGGTTCGTCTATATATTGCCTTTTACCTATATGTCTTTGGTGATTTGTATATAAACTACCGTCATTATAAAACGTAAATTTTTCAACTTTTATATCCATAACATAACTATTTTAGTTATAGCTACTACAACTGTTACAGTTGCTACTGCTAATGCAATATTTACAATATCGTTTAGTGTTTCGTCTTGTGTATTTATTATGTCGTAATCTTCTACATTGTTAGCAAACCAAGATACGTTATATGTATAGTATTTGTCGCCTATATGCTCGTATGTTACCTTTCTTTGCTTAGTTGCTCTTTTTAGTTCAAAGAACTTTTTGTATTGTTCATTGTTAAATAAATGAACTGCTTTTGTTTTCTTGTTTATTACTTTATACATTTTCTTATTTTTTATTGTTTATTTTCTCTTTTTTTAATTAACTCGTTTATAAAATCTACTGCCTCTTGCTTGTAGTCAAAAGGCATTTCTCTCATTCCGTAGTGGTAAACTACTCGCCACATTTTGTCTGTTAAATCTTTATATATATGTATTTGGTTTTCTCCGTTAAAAAAACTTTCTGAATAACCAGCAAAGTTTCCTTTTATGTCTGTTGTTTTTATCATTGTTATTGTTTTCATACTGCAAATATACAAAAAAATATATATACTAACATAATAAGTTAGAAAGTTATTAACAATTATAGTGTTAAGAAAGTTATATAAAGGTTGCTAATATAATTAGTACAAAAGCCCAAACTATTATAATAGGTAGTTGGTGCTTAGGTTTCATTATAAAGGCATTAATAAATTTATAGGTGTTGTACCGCCTAAAACAACACCACAAGCTATAGCTGGTTTTTTACCTCTCTTAGCGTAAGCCATAGCGTAACTATCGTGGTCTATACCACAACCAACTTGCATACCAAAAACTCTAAAGTTTTGACCTACGTATGTTTCGCAATAAACTTGTGTATGTAAATGACCTTGTATCGTGTTCATCATATCAGCTCTACATTTAGTTCTAGCAGTACCGCCCTCTCCGTGTAAATATTGTACGTTATCTATAACTAACCTATCTACAAATTCCCAGTTAGGTACTTCTAATACTTCTTTATATGATTTTATCCATTTACTAGGTATTAAACTTGTTTGTGCTTTTCGCATTATCATTCTATCGTGGTTACCTAAAATTACAGTAGCTTTAGGAAACGCCTTATACCAACGTGCTATTTTTTTTATACATAGTTCTAGTTCTTGTTTACCAGTATAATCAGCCTCAATATCTATTTCGTGGAAAGAGCTATAGTGGTTATCGACTATGTCACCTATAAAAACTACTTTGTTGCAGTTCCATATTTCGTATTGTTCTATACAAAAGTCTAAATATCCGTTTAAACAAAAAGGTTCGTGCAAGTCACCGACAACTAGCACGTTGCTAGTTTCGGTTTCTCGCATTCTTTTTAGCGCCACTATTTCGTGTGGCTTTAATCTATATCTATTATTTCTTTGCACTATCACTTAAACCTTGACCTATAACAAGGGCAATAATAGAATATAAAATAGCTTGTGTTTCTTGTGGATCAAGTCCAAAACTCTCGTGCAATAACTGTACAATAATACCAGCTATAGTGTACCACGCTTTTTTAGATTTTAAAATTTTACCAATAAGAAAGTTTTTTAGTAATTCGTTCATATAATTTAATTTAGTTAATACTCAAAGTTATTTAATTATAAAGCCATATAACATCTTTGTCTTTATCTTTATCAACATCACAATGTATAAAAGTTTTAGCTATTCCAATACGTCTAATACCAACGCTTATTAGTGCGTTTATTATTAAAGCTCTATTACGACTATCAACACAATGTATGTCTACTGCTAAACCTTTTGTATGTGATGAACCAACTCTACCGCCTATTTTAGCGTTCCATTCTATTGTCCTATAACCACTATTTATTTTAAAAGGTACACCCGCATTTTGTCTAGCATAGTCTAATTTTTCTAAAAATTTTGCGTCCATTTTACTACCACTTTTTGGGTCGTCAGGACTTGCAAACTCTTCTATTTTAAAATATTTAAGATTTAGTGTTTTAGGCATTTTTAAGCGTTTTAAGACACTTTTAAGTGTTTGTAGTATATTAGTATTAAAAAAAATAGTTCGTAAAAACACTAGAGAAACGGTATATACTGTATATATATTATGTTAAATTGTTTATAGTGTAAATTTTTACTCCTTTGACCACTTGAACTAACTTTTTTTCTACTTTTTTTTCGTTAGTTTTTTCTACTTTTTTGTAACGTGGGTTGTTACTATTTAACTTGTTTTTTTTCGCCATACTTTACAAATTTATATATACTAAAAGCTATTGCTAAAGTCAAAGATATAAGCGTTAGTATTTCGTTTACCTCAACTAAACTTATACCGATTGCAGTACCATTAGCTAACGTTACTTGGGCGGTGTCTTGTATTTCTTTCATTCTTTTTTTTATTGTCCTTACTTTTTATGTAAGTCTTTAATTTTATTTTATTTGCCTCTTTTACTTTATAATACTTTTTCATCTTCTACCACCTACTAAAAAGTCTGCTAATGTAAGTTCTGTACCTTGCTCTAATGGTCTTTCTAAATTCATATTAGAGTAGAACGAACTTTTTGACGGTGAAATGTCAGCTCCACTATTTGTAGAGTATTCAGGGTAACTACCACTATTGTTACAAAGATACTCTACCGCCCTTTCGTTATAGTATTGAGCCGTGTTTAAAATTTCTTGTCTTAAATGTTGGCTTTCTTCTGTAGTTAAACTATTACCAGTTTCGCTTGTTTTACTATATATATTACCGTTCTCTACCTTAAAACGTAAAAACGGTATGCAGTGATAAAAAGCGTAGTTAACCAAAGTATCAGCTATATAATCTTCTACTAAAGTTTTATATACACCAGTTAAAGTACCAGCAGTTATTTCTGTTTCTAATTTTTGGTATAATTTTGTACCAAGTAAAGGCTCAATATAAAGTTTTTGACTTTGACGAACATAAGGTAGTAAAAACTCTACGTCTACATTCATATTAATAGCTGTAGACTGTTTTAATTTGTTTTCTGATATAAATAATACGTAACTCATTTATCTAGGTTTTAAAAATCCGTTATTTTTCATTCTTTTAGGTGCTTTAGCAACAAGCCCGCTATTTCTACGTAGAGTAAAGCCCTCACTTAGCGCCTTTACGTCTGTTATTATTTGACTGTCGTTTATATCATTTTTAGCGTTTCTTAAAGACGACTTAAATACAACTCTGCGGAAGTAGTGATAACAATTACCACCTCCTTTAAAAAGCCAAATTGAGTAAGTGTCAGCTCCGTTTTTACCCCACCCTCTATTTACAGGCATATTTGTTAGTCTTAGTAAATCTTCTTTACGATATAATTTTTTTGCTCTCATCATAAGTTTACAAAACTCTCTACTTTCGCCACTACTACCTAAGGTGTTATCTCTTGTATATTCATACCTTACTTTGTAGTAGTCATTATATGAGGCGTTTACACCGTCTTGTACACTTCTAGCGTTAGGTCTTGCAGTACCCGTACTAGCTAATTCTATTTTTTTATTAGCTATTTTATTTAACTCATCTTCAAAGTCAAAATCTTCGTGTTCGTCTACTACTTTCTCTTGATCTAATACTATAGCGTCCTCTGGTAAGTCCTCGCCATAATCTTCTATAAATTGTTCTAGTTCGGTTTTGTTAGAAAATCTTTGTATTTCATCTTTACAACTGCACTTACTTAAATTAGTTATTTGTTCGTGGTCTTTACACGGCATATAAACGGTTTTACCGTCTTGTTTATGTTCGTGGTAAGATTCACACCCTAAACGCTTTGCCTCAGCCTCAGCCTCTTCTATAGTGTCATATACGGGCAACTCTACACCGTCAGTTATCATACTTCCAACTTTAGCTAACTCTTCTTTAACCTCTACCTCTTTGTTTAGTGGTGGTAAGCCAAGCTCTTCACGTATTTCGTCTTGTTGCATAACCGCCTTTAAATCTTCGCTTGTAAATTGTGTAGTTATAGGCTTTATTTGTACAAAACTTATAGGCATATCCATATTGTTTACTCTAAACAATTTTTTAAGCACCTTTATTATATGGTCTTGATAAGGTTTACAAACAGTATTTAAAAAATAATTTGCGCTACTATTTAACTCGTCTACATTTGACCCTAAACCAGTATTGTTTTTTATACCCATAAGCATAGGGCTAGTAACTCTGTGCGCAGTCAAAATATTTTGTACTAATAACTCTTGTAAAGCTAAATACTGTTTATCGGCATTAGATACTTGTATAGGTGTTATTTCTGGCACTCTATTTCTATCTTCGCTAAACGTTAATACAAAACGCCCAGCCGACCCACTACCAGTAAATTTTTCTGTTAGAGCTCTTTCTATTTGAAAACGTTCCTCTTGTGTTGGTACGCCATTAGCAAAAGATATAAAATAAGAGCCACTAAACCCATTTGTTATATTATTTAAGTGAAACTCGCTTACTTTTTGATCTATTAAAGACCAGTTGTTACCCGCTATATAGTCAGGTGTATAGTAGCAGTTCATATTAGGCGAATATAAACCACTATATAATATTTGATTAGCGCTTGTTCTATCATTAACGTTAAAGGCTGGTACTCTATGTGGTTTGTTTTGTCTTGTATTTGACCAGTCAGAACAAATATAGTAGCCATTTACTTTACCCATAACGTCAGGTTTTTCTATTCTAATTTTCTCAACACCTACGTGGTGTATTTCAGCTATTCTAGTACGGTCTTTTGACCATACAATGTTTAAAGCAAAAGCACCTTGTAATTTAAAATCAAAAGATACCTTTTTAATTAACTCGTGTAAAGTTTCGTTAGAATTAGGGTTAGCCATAAATTGTTTTAGCTTTACGACTGCGTCTATATCTCTTTCTTCCTCGTCATCTATTACAATATCCTCACCCGCTATAAGTTCGCTTGTAGCATTTATTATACTAGCGTTGGTACTACTATTATAGTATAAATCTATTAAAAATTGTGGGTACAAGTTTTTCCAGTCATCAGTACCATATTCTATATAGTTTTTACCGTTTACCTCTTTAACTATAGGCGCAGTATTGTAGCTTAAATTAATGTTAATTATATCGTCCATATTTAGTCTGTTGGTTGCGTCCACTCAGGACTGTTTAGTATTTGCATTATACCCTCGTAGTCATATAATTGTTTATCTACTAAAAAAATAGGTGTATCTCCCTCAAATTTTAGTATAAATTCTGTATTTGCGTTGTTGTATCTTAACGTATTTGCTGAGGTTTCTAAAACCTCTGTAAAATTAACGTTTTCTAATTCTTCTTTATTAAGTATTGTATATTTCATTTATCCAGCTTTAAAAGGTACTTCGGTGCTATAAGTTGCACCATTAACTAAAGTACCATTATTACTATTTTTACTACTATCTAAAGCTACTGTACCACTTCCCTCATCAAATTTATAATATGCAACGCAACCAGCAACATTAGATATTTCTAATGGTTCTCTATTAGCTACATATACTTCACTTACATCAGTTATTACTCTTGTAAACAATCCTAGTTGTGCTACTTTACCATTTAAATAATTACCATTTAGTGTATTTTGCCCTATCATAGAGTTAGCAAACGTACCAGTAAACGTACCAGTAAACGTATTAACGGCTTGCGACACACCGTCTATAAAAAGTTCTATTCTTGTTGGTGACCACGTAGCTAGTATATGGTGAAATTTTCCGTCGTCTTCATAATCTACAGTATGTGTGGCTAATTTAGTTGAACCGCCTAACCTATATGCTATTCTTAGTTCTGTAGTTCCATTATGATAAAATACATTTACGTAATTATTACTATCTACTCTTGCTTGCCAGATTGTCGAACTTGTGCTAGTAGTTTCTAATTTAAACCATACACTACAACTACCAGATTGACCAGTAATAAAACCTTTGCTTTCTGTTAAATCAACGTAATCATCTGTACCGTCTAAATCAACTGAAAATATATTATAGCCAGTTTTTGTAGTGCTTAAAGTTTGTGCTAATTTTAATGATTGCATATTATTCTTTTAAACCCTCGTCATATCCAATACCAATACCGCTAGTAAGTTGTATGCTGGTCACGTTCATAAACAAAGTCGTACCAGCTGGTAGTGTCGTGACTAAAGCACTTTCACCCGTTGCGTCTGCTACAGTAATAGAACTTACTACACTTGTTACTGGAAAGTAAACCGCATAGTAGTTTTTACTTGTTTGCGCAACTGTAGTAAATATTTCTACAGTACCTTTACCTAGTTGTTCTCTTAATAAATCGTTGTTGTTGTCTAAACCCATTTTTTATTTTTTTTATTGTCCGTAATATATATAATTTGTACTTGTTGCCTCTTCATATTCTTTATAAGTCACCTCTTTTAAATTCTCGTCACCCTGACTTATATACATTTTACCCTCAGTTACTTGTCCTTGTAGTGTGTAATAACCTTTTGTTGTACTTGTAGATGTTGCACCATATATAGCAGTTAGAAAAACGCTACCTTTTTCTCTAACTGTACTTGATCCGTGTTCTAGTAATACATCATTACTAGCTAAAATTATAGACATACCATAATAAGTCGAAGGATTTGTAACGGGTCTTATGTTTACAGTAGAACCTACTATAGCACCACCACCTACTGCACCGCCAGTTTGGTTATATTGTTTTAATTCAACTAAATTTGCTGGTAAAGTTGGGTTGCCTACTTGACTAAAACTATGCGTAGTAGTTTGTGGGTTAGTTGTAATGTCAGTTATTTGCGTTTCACTTGCGCCACCTTGACTAAAAGCGTAAGAGTGACCAATAGGCATTTTAGATACTACTGTAAAATTTATACCAGTAGACGTTTGCGTAACACTTGTTATTTCTACAAACCTTGTATTGTCGCTTTGTGAGTTTATAGAGTTTATTACTAATCCACCTGAAAATATAATGTCACCGCATTGGTTGTCTATGTCTAAATCATAAGAACCAGCGTCTAAATTAGACACTTGATTATCGTAAACGTCATTTTTACCGTTTAAATTTTGTGTAAATACTGTCGTACCACTTAAACTTAAATTTACTACACCAATAGTTCCAGTAGTATCTTTAGGCGCAGTTGAACAAGTTTTAGATATACTAGCCGAACTTTCTTTAGTCAATTCGTAAAGCTCATAACCATAGTAACCTACTGGTAAGCCATTAAAAAAACCATTAAATAAATTTTGGTTAGTAACGTCTGTAGGTGCTAAACTTAAAGTAGTAAATCTATCTAATACACTAACACTTGCACTATAAACATATATAATCTCTCCAGTCATATCGTTAGTTAGTTTAAACATAAAGTCTAACTGGTCTTTAGCTACTGTAGTATCTAATCTTTCATCTTCTGTACAAATATATATACCTTGTGGCTTTGCAACTGTAAAGTAAGTTAGTTGTATCATACTATTATATAGAAATATTAAGTATTTATTTGTATTATAAAAAAAGAGGTAGCAAAAACTACCTCTAATTATATAAAAACATCAATGTTAAAGTTTATAACTATTAATTTATATCTACTTGCACGTTAGCAAAATCGCTATTGTCAAACGGACTTGTTGTATAGTCAGCTACTGTAGACATAGGCACTTTCTCCATACCGTCAAAAGTCCAGCTATATCCGTTGTGGTCGCCAAAACCAGCTCCACTTAAATTAGTACCACTATTTAATCTCATACCATTTTCAACTCCCATACAAACTATTACGTTTTTACCACTTGCGTTTAACTGGTTAAGTTCAGCAAAAACTACTAATTTACTTAACGCTAATAATCTTAACTCGTTTTGGTCAGCCGTTGTTAAGTGATTAAGTTTTATAGTTACTTGCGGTGTGTAGTGTATAGTTCCGTTTTCTGTAGACCCTACTATAGTCTCTGTTAATGAACTTTCACCTCTTGGTAAAGCGTATCTTCTTAAAAAAGTACCGCTACCCATATTAATGTCAGTTACAGACCCACTAGAAATTACAATACCAGTACCTAAAATTTCGCCAGTTGTAGCGTTTGCGTCAAAATCGTCATAAACTCCAAAATAAATATTTTTTATACCTCCAGCTACTCTATCACATTGTAACTCTCTACCTTTTGTTAAATTTGTACAAGCCATATTATTTATTTTAAGTTAAGGTAGAGGTTTTTACACCCCTACCGTTTTTCTAGTTTATTATGATTGTCTAACTACGTTAGCACCAATTCCTTGAATAACACCAGCAGTATATCTAGCTACTAAATTAATGTTATCTGACCCCGTTACTACCGATTGATCGAGTAAAGAAATCCTCGTATGGTCGCTCAATAAATCAGTCCCAAAAAATAAGTTAGAAGACTCTGCGAACACTAGCTGATTGTCTATCATGCCGTCTACCACAGCAATTTTTATGCCTTCAAAATATGGTTGGTAGTCATTATTCATTTGTGACATATTCATATAGTTTAACGTACTCATAGCTTGAATATAAAACTGGTAAGTTTTTCTATTCATAAAGATATAAGCGTCGTCTTTATGTAATACGTCTTGCGCAGTACCGCCTAAAATGTCAGCCGTTAAAGTTTGTAATTCTGCTACAATATTACCTGCCGTATAAGCTCCTGACGCTGACGACTGTACTACTGTGTTGTCGTTTGCTGGTAATAAAGTAAATCCACAAAAACCGTTAAACTCACCATTGTTTGTAGCAACTCCACGCCATATAGATTTTTCTGTAGCGTCTGCAATAATTTCACCAATGTAAGAAATTACGTAGTCCTCAAATGAAACAGACGGCATAGCGTCACGTCCAGCTCTCATCTGTAGCGCCTCGTAGCTAGTTAGCAACGTACCCTTACATATTGCAAGGTTAATTTGTAAACTTTTTGGTTCTAAAGTTGCTTCAGTTAAACTTAAGTCACCAGCACTTGTAAAAGCGTTACAGTCACTATTTTTAACTAGACCAGAACCGTCCATTTTTTGTATATTTTCTTTGTACTTTATATTTTCTAAAACAGTCAAATACTCTAAAGATTTTGCCTCTTTTAAAGCGCTAGAGATATACCCTCCCGCTGATTTTCCCGTAAAGTTCGGTTGTGTTACACTAAAAGCCATAAAATATTATTTTAATTATTATTATTTATTATTGTTTAAATTCATTAGAAATCTCTCACGTTTTGACAACCTATTATACTCAGCTCTTGTCATAGCTGGTCTTTCTGCGCTAAATTTGTTTGCATTTATAGGGTTGTCTGCTGGTGTTTCACTTAATTTAGTTTTAAGTTCCTCATTTTCAGCCTTTAACTTTTTAATTTCGTCCTCTGCGCTAAACTCTACAACTTCTGTAGTTTTTATAGTCTTAGGTTTGTCAGATACCTCTTCTGTATCTTCGCTTAACTCTTCTGACATCTCTTCTTTGTCTTTACCAAACTCTTTTACTAACTCTTCTACCGCCTCTTCTAGCTTAGTCATTCTATCCTCAATGTCAGCGTATTTATCTTCGTCCTCATCTTCCATTTTAACATCTTCTGACGCCTCTACCTCTTCTACTACTTCCTCTTCGTCCTCTTCCTCAGTTTCACTTTCCATAACTTCGGCTACTATTCCCTCTTCCTCTACTCTAAAAGTTACGCCAGTATCTAGTTTATACGTTCCAGCTGGTAATAAAATAGTAGTACCGTCCTCTGTTAATACAGAAACGTCTACGCCAGCCTCTAATTCCTCTGCGGTAGATACTATAATAGTACCGTCCTCTGTTTTTGCTTGAAATTGTAGCTTAATCTCTTCTTCAAGTCCTAAAGCTACTCTAATTTTTGATTTTAAGTCCATAATTATTTATTAAAGGTTATTATATAATAGAAAAATTTTTATTTTATTTGATTTTCGCTTATTATCTCGTTTAAAGCGCTTAATATTTCTTGATCTGTAGGTTGTTTTTCACTCATCTTTTGCATTTTATCCACAAAATACCCCTCGATTGACAATCCGCGCAATTCTCCAGCCTTTATACGTTCCCAAAGGTCTTCATTATTGACACGCATTTTAACCATCCAACTGCCTTTAGGTAAATTATAGCCATAAAGTTTAGATTTATCCATTTTAGGGTCTTCTATTATCCAACTTTCTACAGTTAAAACACCACTTACTCTATCTTGGTGTTGGTAAGTTGCTTTATGGTGATTATTATGCTTTAAATACAACTCACTAGCTTGTCTAACAGTTTCAGGGCTAAAATATACATAATATTCGCTATCTGTATCGGCGTTATATCTATAAATAGACTTGTTAGGTATAAGAGCTGGACTAACTAACATTCTTTTATCCTCATCTACCTTTGCAAGTGTTAAATTGTTCTTTTGTTTGTTAAAAAACACAAAGTCTTCTTGTATTGCTGGGTCGCTAACAAGAGAAATAGCGTCTATAGTCAAACTTTCGTTATTTTCTTCTATTACTAACTCAACTACTTTAGTTGGTGGCTTAGTTTCTTCGTATTTGTCTTTATTTGCACGTTCACACTCTGCTTTAGTGTCATATTTACACTCACCGTTATTACCGTACTTATATTTTCCGTTATCACATTTTATACAAGGCATATTTATATATATATTTAGTTATTAATTATTTGATTTTTTAAATTGTTGCTCTACGTCTAATTGTAGCTAGTTTATCTTGGCTTTCTGTCATATCATCAGTTACTACAAAGGCTTGTACTGGCTCTGGCTTAGTAACTCCGCTTAAATCAAAAGCACCACTAACCATTTGTGGGGCTGGTGTACCACCACCGCCACTTGCTGACGCCCCACCACTTGCACTTGCGTTTTCAGGTGTTGTACTAAGTATTTTTTGTATTGACATAGCACCCATAACGCCAGTAGCTACCGCTTGTAAAGTATTAAAAGGCGCTGGTACTTCCGCCATAGTTTTCATTATAGCTTGTTGTGTATTGTATATAGTTTTTGCTACTGCAACGGCTTTTTGCATTTTGTCACTTTTACCAGCTAACCCCTCTGCTATACTAAAGCCTTGTTGTGTTAATTTTAGTTTAGCTTGTTCTACTGCATTTGCTAATTCTATTTCTTCTTTCGCTTTTTTTTCAGCCTCTTTTTGTCTTTTTGCCTCTGCCTCTGCCTCTTCTTTTTCCTTTTTTTCTTTTGCCTCTTTTTCCGCTTTCTCTTGCTCTTCACGTTTCTTTTTTTCTGCGTCCTCTTTTTCTTTTATTCTAGCTTTTTCTTCTGCGTGTATTTCTCGTTCTAAAGCGTTTACTTCCATTATTACCCTACGTTGCATTTTAATACTTGCGGTTTCCTTTTCTATAAGTTCAGTTTTTAACTGTGCTAGTCTTTGTTCATCTTCTGCGGTATTTTCACTAAGAGCCATTTGCTCTTCTTGTATTTGCATACGTTCCCTAGCTAACTCTAGTTCTCGTTTTGTAGTTTCAGCCTCAAGTTCTAACGCTTTTTTGAGATTTTCTAACCTTTCTTGTGCGCTTTTTGTTTCATCTTCTGCTATTAACCTAGCCCTTTCTATTTCTTGCCTAGTTTTAGCTTTTTGTACCATAAACTCGTTGTCAGCGTCACGTAGCGCTTGCGTTCTTCGTTCTAATTGTACCATAGCTTTTACCTCTTCTTTTATTTCATCTGCTATACCTTTATGTACGTCTTTAAGTAGTTCGCCAGCCTTTCTAAAGTCACCGCTAAACACAAATTTTAAAGCCTCGCCTACTCTTGTTAATCTATCTTTTATAACGTCAATAACTGCACCCATAGCAGTTAGAGCTACTTTTAAATCGTCTGCGCCTCGCTTACTATTTGTAAAATATGTAACTAAACTTGTAATCGCTATAAGTAAAGCGCCAATACCAGTAGACATTATACCAGCTCTAATTGTAGCAAATGATTTTTTAGCCATAGCACCAGCACTTGCAAAACCTTTTTTAACGTCATTTAAACTAACGCCCATTACTTTAAACTCACTAGCTAACCCGCTAGCGTCTTTTGTTGTTTCGCTTATGTCCGATTTTACCTTTAAATTTATTTCTTCTGTCGCCATATTATACTATTAATGTTTCACTAATTACTTCGTGCAAAGTTACGCTTGCACTCCAAAGATTTTGTACGTTATTTCTATCTTGTACGTTTACACTTATTGACGGTACACCACCCGTTGTACTGTCAGCCATTATACACGTACCATTTACTCCTACTTTTGCTATATTTCTACTAAAACCTACTACAAATGACATTACACCAACTTGGTTAATTTTGACTGCGCCTCTAATATTTCTGTAAGAGTAATTACCAGCAGTTCCACTACTACCGCCTAGTTCTAATCTTGTTATATAAATGTCATAGCCTATAATAGAGTTATTTTCTACGTTTATAAAACTAGAGCCGTCACCTTGTATTGTCATATTAGTAGCGGTGTTGTCTATTGTTACGCAAGATAATTCTAAAGTAGAGGTTTTACGTTTACTGCTAAATGTAACTGCATTTGTACTATCACTTATTGATCTTTTACCACCACCTATTGCTATTTCGCTTTCTCTTGTTATTGTACCACGTGTACCGCCTAAAATACTTGCGTTGTCAAAGTTTCTACCTACCTCGTGTTCGTTACCTAAAATATTTATATTATTATTATAACCAGATATAGTATTTTTGTTACCAGTAATATTACTATTTTGTACGTTTTGTCTAATTGTATTTTGTACTCCATTTTCACTTACTGTAGCCCTACTAAAATCTGTAAAAACTTTATTTTGATTAATAAAAGCTCTACAATACCCAGTAGACTTATCGTATGTATAACCGTAAGCCTCGCAACTTTCTTGGTTACCTAACAAGCCGTTATTTGTACCGTCTGTAAATGAAACAATACCATTAGTTGTTATTTGGTCAGGTCTAATAGTTTGACCGTTTAAAAATTTAGTTTTTTTTGTCATTAGTTAAGTAATATAAATTCTACAGTAGATAAAGCGTTAGGTTTATAATCTATTTTATTAACTCTATATTTTCTATTTTTTAAAGTAACTATGTCATAAAATTTAAAAGTATTTATGTCAGTAGGTGTTAAATTTACTTTAGCTTTTAATATTCTAGTATTTGGGTCGTATAAATGATTGTAATACTCTAAATAATACGTATTAAATAAATTGTCAGTAGGTGACGTACCTAAAAATAATTGACATTCTCCAAAATTTATATCTGTGTCACCACCATTACAAGGTATTGTATCTACGTGTGCAAAAGCTAAATACTGCGTAAATGAACTGCCGTCTACTTCGTAATTTTGATTTATTGTACCGCAGTCAATAAGTATACGAGCATTATTGTCAAAAGCCTCCATACCCTCTTCTAAACTTCCACTATAAATAACTGGTATAAAAAAGTTTGGAAACAAATCTTCGATAGGTTTACATACAGTTGCACTAAATACTTTAGGCTCTATTTCCTCTTCACCCTCAACTAAGCTATATGTAGTGTTGTTTATTTCTTTACTACCGTATAAATAACCGCTAGTAGCTTTTTTATATACATTAAAAGCGTAGTCGTCCTCGTCCTCTGCATATTTAAATGTTATTTTTTGTTTTAGGTCTATAGGCTTTATATTTATGTCAGATGTGTCGAGTTTATAAGTCCAGTCTAACTGTGTTGGTGTAACTGCGGTAGGGTCGTTACCAAACACATCTACATAAGGCTCTATTAATATGTTATTAGGGTTTGACGGGTCAGGTAAAGTAATTAAATTAAACATAGTCATAATAGACTTTATAAACTCCCATTGTTCAATGTCACCTCTTAAAGCATTAAAACTAAATGTACTAGATATTGTACCGCTTATAGATGAACTATTATAGTGTACGCTAGTAGTAAAAACAAAATTAACTAAGTCAAGTTTTACTCTTACTTTATTGGTTACGTCAGCTTTTACTTGTACTTCTATTATATCAGTAGCATTAAGAGTATCTGTAAAAGTATCTGTAAAATCAATTTGCCCTAAATTAGCTAAAATTGTAGCTGAACCACTTGATATTACAACACCTTTACTTAACACTTGATATTCTACTACTCTATCGCTTGTATCTGTGTTTAGTAAATTTATATTAACGTTAACATTCATTACGTTATTGTTAAATGGCGATACGTATTGATTAGTTGTTTGATTGTAAGCGCTAGGCATACCAACTAACGGCATTGGACTTAAAATTAAATTAGTAAAAGACGTAGTTAAAAATTGTGTTTCGTCACCCATACCTATACCGTTTACTTCGTGGTCTACTAACGTTTCAGGTACACCGCCTGATCCTGAGTTAAAGTCCATATACAATTTGTCAAAAAACGTACTATTTATAAATTGTGACGTAAAACTAAAACCAGCTGACTTAAAAATATTTTGTATTAAATACTTGACCTTAATAAATGGTCTAAATACGTCTGTAAGTTGTTCTACTACTGGCTCACTTCCAGTACAGTCTATATTACCAGTCCAATTAACAAAAGGGTACTTTAACACGTCTGTAGTAGTATCACCAACGTTACCAGCAAAACTACCACTAGATAACGGTAATACAAGCTCTAAAGCACCAGTAAAACTATTAATAATATTTGCCTCTGTATATTGGTGTTCTAGTTCTAATATTGCACTTGTTAAGTCGCTAAAAGTTTTACCTTGTAAGACCTCAGCTAGTGCTATACTTTCAGAAAATAAATTTACATTGTAGCTTATTTCTCCGTTTTTTTCTACTATCTCTATAAGCCTTAAACAACCCTCAAATAATAATACACCGTTTTGTTTTAAACTTGCTTTAGTTTGTTTATACGGGTTAAAGTCAAAAATATTATTAATAGTTTTTGTTATTTCAAATATATGTGTAAATATTTGATTGTTACGTTTAGTTGCTGGGAGGTCAAAATCTTTACTATAACTTTGTTGTTTTTCTATAATATTTGTAAATTCATCTACGCTTAAAGTAAGCGGTATATCTTGTTCTTGGTATAAGTCACAAATTACTTGTCCGTCATTTATATCGTCAAATACTAACTGCGGTACTGCGTTACTTTCTTTAACACTTATTTTAGTAATTTCTACAGTACCAGTAAAATAGCTACTTAACCAACTAAATAGTAAATTCATTTCTGTATTAGTTGCCGTAAAAGTAAAAGTAGTAGACGTACCTACATTACTTGTAGTAGTTGGGCTAGACCCTACTGGCTGGTTAGGTACTTGACCAATAAAGTCATTTTGATGAAATGTATGCGTACCAAAACCACCTATAGCAAAAACACCTTGATTTAAACCCGTTCCAGTTGGGTGGTCTACAACTAAATCATAACTTTGACCTATAACTAAACCACTAATTTTTTGATAAACACCGCATATAGAACCTACAGAACTAGCACCGTTAGTACCGTGTAAGGTTAAAACTCCACCACTTATTGTAGGAGCTGACGTGTTATTATACCAACCAGTACCGCTATTAGAGTGGAAACCTTGCCAACCACCAATAGGTGGTGCGGTAGCCATAAAATTGTTAAAACCAGCCGAGTTATATACTGCATTTTGTATAGTACCAAAAAAAGAGCCGTTAAACTCAGGGTCATTTACAAACTCTTGTATATATGTGCTAGTGCTATAAGAATAACCAGTATAATTTTGTGGATATAATATCAGTTGTGTACTCATTATGTAGTTTGTGTTCTAAGTGGTCTATTACGTTCTACTTCAAAAGTATATTGTATTAGCTTATCGTTAGCTTTAGTTTTACGTGTAAATGAGGTAGTAGTTAGTGTTACTGGTTGTACATATTTGTTTATTATACCCGCATTATCTGTAGTCGTTTCACCAGTTAATATATAAACCTCAGGACTGTTAAATAAACTCTCTATCCATTCACTCTCTAAGTCGGTTAAGTAATCTGTATTAAGTGTAATTTTTTCTGTAGCGTTTACTCTAAAGTTTTTCATACCGCCCTTAAAACCGTTAGGCTGGTAAGTTGCCTCGTTCCAAGTACCGCCAAGTTGTGTATATTGTGATTTACTTGTAGATAAAGACCGTATAGATTTTTGGTTAAATGTGTAATAATCCCACGTACCAAACTTATTAAGCCAAGTTAAACGTATGCCCTCATAACCAAAGCTACTATCACATATAATATTTATTCTATACTCATCAGTTATTAGACCTGACGGGTGACCAACACCCTTTACAGTATAGTAGCTAGTTTGCCCTATATTAGCTTGAAAGTCAGACGACCAGTTATTTAAGTTAGCTGGGTACAAACCTAAAAATATAATCATAGCCCTAGCGTTAGTAGTAGCTTGATCGAAACCACCAACCGCAGTATTGTTATCTATGTTAAAAGTTACTAATAAACTATCGTTTTCGTCATACATTGTAACTTGTGTAAAGTTGTATCTTCTATTTGTTGTGTCATTTGGCGCACCAGTAAAAAACGTAGCATTTGTAAGCACGTTAAATGTAGGTAAAGTACCATAATCTGTAACTCTAGCGTGTAACTCTTTAGGGCAAGGTGTTAAATAGTTTGACGTATTAGAGTTTTGTATAAAGCTAATATCTGAGCCGTCAAGGTTGTAACCCGCTTTCTCTAAATTCCAGCCAAAGTCACTATTAGTAGTAGACCCCGTTAAATTATCTGTATGACTTAAATAACCGTTGTAAAATAAATAGTCTTGCGTAAATATAAAGTCGCCGTCTGTTTCTACTGCATTTGGGTTACCGCCACCGTTTAGATATTCTATTTGAAATTTTACAGACAACCATTTTATAGTGTTTTCGCTAAGTGCGTATTTGTCTATAACGTGTATAGGAAATTGGTTACCTTGAGCATAACTACTGCCCTTATATGTTGGCGCTAAAGCACCTATAGGCGCACCAGTAGATGTATTACCACTAGCTAAACTATCTGACTTAACAAAACTCTCAAGTATTGGTCGTAAATCAAACATACCAACACCAGCGTTGTTAGGTGTAGTTTTTAAAGTTGCTTGTAAAGTAGGTGACGTTCCTAAAAGAGCTTTATCTGTAGATATATACACATTAGCTATAAACTTTACTCTTGTTTCGCTTGTAACTACTGTATTGTCGCTAACTGTAAATATAACGTCTTGCGTTGCTGGGAACGGGTCGTATTTAGGTTGTTGTTCTAAGTTTAAATTAGCCATTATTCTATACTTGTTTTAATTTCTTTTGAGAACTGGGAAACTACGTCCTCTTTAACTGCATTTAAAAGTCCTACGCCAAACTTTCGCATAGCAAGTGCTATAGGTCTTTGAAAAAAGCTAGTGCTTTTAATTCCTTGTAATTGTATTTTTTTTGCTATAAGATAAGCTAAAGATTTAGCGCTTATAAACCTACCTCGACTATCTCTTCCTTTTATACCTCTGTCTTTAGTCCACTTTGCTATCTTACTTATAGGCGGTAATTTATTACTATATTGGTAAGGACTCGCAACTTTTTTGTTGTCATAATTTGCAAACTCTTGTATATTTTTTTTACCGCTTACTCCTTTGTCTACAAATGTACCGTAATCTCTCATATAAAAATCTACGCTAAAGCCTTTAGGTGTAAATACTAATTTATATCTAATTGAGTTATATAAATCTTTACTTACATTTTTTTTACCTTTACTTAAATTAGTTTTGGCTTGTTGTACTATGTATTTACCAAAGCTATTTAGGTATCTTTCTATATTGTCAGTTTTCATTATACTAACGCTACAAATATTTCTACTTGTACGTCTGTACTTGCTGACGGTCTAACTTGTATGCTAGTAATATCTTCTAAAGTACCAAAAGCTGGGCTAGTGTCAGTTTCACCTATAGCGCCATTTTCTGCTTGAAATAATATATGTGAACTACCAGCTCTTACTGTTACTTGGTAGTTTGTGTTAGTTGTAACAAGCGCTAACTTTATATCTTGATCGGCACTTAAGTTTGTTACTCTGACATACTTACAGTTTTCTACGTCTAAAGCACCAGCGCTAGAGTGTGGTGTACTTCCAAAAGTAGCAATAGTAGTAGTGTTAGAGTGTGCGCAAGTTAAGATACGTTCTAGTACATCTGTTATACCAGTTGTTACTATATTGTTTGTAGTACCTCTGTTAGCACCGTTAAGCACTAAACTTTCTGTAATTGTTGTTGTTAAATCTGCCATAATTTATTTTTTATTTTTATCTATTTGTTTTAATTTATTTATTGCCCAGTTTATACCGCTTGTACCACCCCACGCGTCCCACATTAAACCACCGCAACCCTCACTATAAGGTACATCTTTATTTTGTTGATGACGCTTAAAACTAGCCATACGTGAAATTGTTTCTCTACTAATTGGCTTTTTATCTGCTAGTTGTCTTGCTCTAGTCCAACCAACACGCGTACCGCAGTCGCTACCGTTTTCTTCTTTATATTCTATAGCTCTTTTTGCATTGTTACTAGCGCTTTGTGGGTAGTCAGTATAGCTTTCTAATTTTATACTTATTGCCTCTAGCTTTAATAACACGTCCTCGTAAGTCATAGCTTTATTGTTATTTTTGGCGGTATCAGTTGTATTGTTATCTTCCATATTTTAAATTTTATCATTCACCTATTGCTACATTATCCATAGGTATTTCGCAACTTTGAAAGCTATTCTCTACAGTTATACCTAAGTTAAAAACCCAGCCAGTTACAGATTGGTCAAATCGTTCCTTAAATGGCTCTAACGTAAAGTCACCCTCAGCAAAATATACTGGGGCGTTTATATCTAAAGATAATTGCGCTTGAAATTGTGAGTTTGACAATATAGCTATTATATCAATACATATTTGTAATACTTCGCTATATACCGCTTGTTCGTTGCTACCGTCAGGCTCTACTAAGTCCATTATAAACACTTGAAAGTTATATACTAACTCTGTACGTCTTGTAGTTACGTTTACTGGGTTTAAGTGCATAAGAGGGTACTTAGTATTTTTTTCTAAGTCAATATCGAATATATCGCCTACTGTTGTTGTGCTTATTTGAAAATGATTAGTACCTAAATTTTTTAGCGTTTCTATTACGTTGTTATATGTCTTATTATTTACCATTTACATTTACATTTTTTAAACTTTCTAAATCAGTTTCATAACTAAGCCAAGTAAAAGCCTCTAAGACGTTTATTTTAGCTATAGTTTCTAGTTTACTTATATCTCCGTTACATAGTCTATACATCATACCAAAGTAGCCCCATTTTTCGGCAAAACTTTCGTTGGTATTGTTTTCTTCACTTCGTTGAGGTGACCCCTCAAATATGATAGCGAAATCTTGCACAACTCGTTTGCGAAAGTCCAAAAAAAAACCAAAGACTTTTGTACTTGCTCTGCACTCATCTTTTTAAATTTCTCAGCTCTTACACTTATGTTGCCGTCATAAGCCTCTATAATATAAGCGTCATTTTTACTTTCTTTTATTGGTCTAAACAATATAGCCATTATATTAGCCATATTGTCTTGTATGCCTTGTTGTATAAATGTTTCTATGTCCGCCCACTCTCCTAAAGTTAGTTCCTCTAAGTTAGGGTGAAAGCCGTACTTGATTTGATCTAAAGTAAATGTTTTTCTAAGTCGCTTATTAGTGTTTATTTTATACTTGTTAAACGTAGTCATAATCATAGCTACGTCTTGTACACTAAGTTCCCTTATAATTTTTTTAGGCATTGTACTTAACAAGTTTATAGTTTCTAAACTTTCTTGCGTTTTTGTCAAGCCCTCAAACTCTATTAGCTTTAGCCATTTTTCTAAGGTAACATCTGACCAACTGTTTATTAATTTGTACCTTTTTTTTGTTCCGTCTTTTTCAACGTTTATATTCATAGTTATATATAGAAAAAGTTTATATTTAGTTTACTCACCTAAATTACCACTTTTTTTTTATTAATTTAAAAAAAGTTACTAGAGTAAAATAAAGTTTTTACCAAAAAAGTGTTAAAAAAGTTTGGTAGTTTAAAAAAAGTACTTATCTTTGTACCAACAAAAACAAACAATAACTTAAATTAAATAAAATGACAAATTATAGATTTATTGACCCAACAGAATTTGCTCCTCAAGTAATGAGATATATTTTAAATAATGAGGTTGCAGAAATAGAAATATTTAACAAGCCTTTAGTACACGCTGAAATAATCAAGAAAAATGGTAAATTGAATTTATTTATCAATGGTAAAATAGTAAAACAAGCAGTTAAATTTTCTACAATAGAAAAATATATAAATAATATTAAATAAAAAATTAGTAAATAACATATAATTATAAAGGGGTGTAAAAGCCCCTTTTTTTATTGCAAAAAGTTTTTATCAAAAAAACGTTAAAAAGTTTGGTGGTTAAAATATTTATTGTATCTTTGTACCAACAAAAAACAAAAGAAATAAAATGACAAATAAAGAAACACTAAAAACGATTAACTACTTACTAGATATTAACGAAGATGTTTACTGGAAAAGCTCACTATACAAAGTAGTAAGAAATACTAACAATAAGCTATTAGTAGTATGTACTAAAAATGGTTTTACGATGAGTTTACAAGATACAGAAATAAAAGATTGTGGTACACATAAATGGGCTATAAGAGAACACAACCTAACTAATTTTAATTTAATTAGATAATACTACTGTACAAAATACTTACCGTAGTTAGGGTTGTCTAAGTGGTAAATTACATTATATCTTATTGCGTCTATACTATGGTTGTAAGCGTCTACATAGAGCTTTGATCCTTTGTCTGCATATATATAGTTATTTAGTTCTTTAGCTATATTAGTTGATCTAGGACATACAACTAACTCGTAATCTTGCATACGTGTTATACCGCTTTCTATTGTACCTTTTTTTACTGGCTTTATATTTACGCCTAAGTGTTTTAAATCTTCTATAAGTCTAGGCTCTGCGCTATCACCTATTATAAGTTTATTACCTACTTTGTCTAATACTATTTCTGCAAGTTCGTGTGACTTTAGACCGTTCTTATAGATATGCTCTTTTAAATACATCTTCTTTTTTTTCTTATCTATTGCAACCTCTACTAAACTGTCAGGGTCTACAGAAAAGCCAAAGTCCATACCGCAAGATGTTTGCAAGTTGTCGGGGTTAAACTCGCCTATAGTCCAATTCTCAAATACTACACCCTCTGCCTTGTCTAACCAACCGCCTAGTATTTTGTGATTATACTTTTTTATGTTGTTATGTTTTATAGTGTTTATACGTCCTATAAAGCTCTTAGAGAGATTATCTATATTGTCTAGGTATGTACTATGTATATAGCATATATTGTCTTTAACGCCGTTAAAACCAGCCTCTACGCCTTTGTTTAAAAAAAACCTATTATATATCCAGTGTTCTTTAGTAACTGGGTTTAGTATAAGTATAATTCTATTTTGTATATTTTTTTCTCTAATACTCAGATCAATAGTATCAAATATATCTTCGTCTATTAATTCCTCTGCCTCATCTAATACCCACGTACTAACACCAGTTAAAGATTTTAGACTTGCAGTTTGGTTACCAGCGCTTGTTTTTATACCTCTAAATAGTATGTCACTTTTGTTACCTAAATTAACTACCTCAGCTTTATTTACGCTAAATAAATTGTCAAAACCAAGTAGTGTAATTTTTTCTAAAAACTCAGGTATAATACTTAAGTGAGCTGACACCATAGTATAACGTGTAAACAATACTCTAATATTTTTAGTCATTGTAAGTAGTGTTAGAAATACTGTCACCGCAAAAGACTTACCACTACCTCTACCGCCAGTTATAATAAAGTATCTAGCGTCGCTTTCAAATAGTTGTTTATATTTATCGTTTAGTTTCAGTTTCTACAAAGTTTATTAAAGGCATATTTAGGCTTTCGTCGTTTGTAGTAACATCTACTCTTTGTTGAGGTTTACCGTAAAAATATTCAAAGAATAATTTAACTGCCCATTGTTCTTTTTTTTCTAAGCCCTCTTGTAGCGACTGTAAAGCCAAACTATTCATAGGCGTTAGATTTTCTATTAGCTTTTGTTCGTCAGCTTTACTTTTACGTCCAGCCCCTACTCTTTTACCACCGTGTGTACTCATCTTGAAAAAACTTGATTATTCAACTTATATTATATTATAGAAATTAATTATATTCATTTGGTAGCATTAGTCTAACGTTTAACTCAGTTAGCGCCCAAACTCTTATACTTTCTGTATATATCTCAAACTCTTTTGTATTCATACGTGCCGTACTGTTTACAATTTGTAGACCTATTGTTTTATCGTCACGTTCTATACTTGACCATTCACTACTAAACTTTACTTTAAGTGCGTCGTGCATTTCGTCGTTATAGTAGCCTAGTTCTTTTGCTAAAGGTTGTACTATACAAGCCCAGTAGTAATTATTTTGCATTATTGATCTATTGTTTTTTTGTTTTTTAACATCTACTATATAGTCGTTGTCTAAATGCTTTAAATAGTTAAATAAACTTTGTTTGTCGTTTGTATTTTTTATTACAAACTTCATTAGTCAAAAGGCTCATTAATACCTCTCTCACCACATATTTTTTCTTTTGTACTATCCCACATTTTGTCGCCTTTGTTACTTAAAGTAGGCTCAGTACGTATTAAGTTAGGCATACCGTCTTTGGCTATACTATCCATATATTTACCGCAACTACATAGAGCTTGTTTACATACCCACTTATTATCTCTTAATACTATAGTAGCTTTACTTATTTCTTTTTGCTCTTTACCGCACTCGCAAATGTATAGTGTCATTTTTTATTATTTATTACGTCTAACTCAAAATATAAGTGGTTTATAGCTTTTTCTATACACTCTATAGGGCTTTTATGTTTGTTGTTTGCTCTTAGTAAATAAGTAACTGCGTTACCTACATTAAAACCTAAGTCGTAATCCTCTATAATTTTTCTAGCCTCATAGCCATATACTTTACCTATATAATAGTTAGGTATTTTTAATTTTTTCTTGCTCTTCATATTTTTTTAATTTATCTTTTAGTATGTGCATTTCGTGTAGGTCAGCTCTATACTCTAAATAGCTAATAATTATAAAAGCAAACACAAAAAAACCTACTATAATTCCAAAAAATATACTCATTTGTTTTTGTTTTTAAATTTCATTAATAAATAACCTACTATAGGTGTACCAAAAAGTATAGTAAGTAAACTTGGGTGAGGCTCACCGCATAAACCCGTAGCGTGTCTTAAAAACTCTATCATATTTTAAATTTTAAAAAAAGTATGGTAAATAGTAGAAATAACAAAAAAACAATAAACAAGAAAACTTAAATGACTACTTACCATACTTTATATATATATTTTTTATACCTTTTAAACAAGTGCTTAGACAACTACGACAACTTGTACCCTTATCATAATTTGTATTGTATATAGTATTATATAACTCTATCATTTTATACTTAACCTCGTGGTTTTTAGCCCTACCAGTTTTTATATCAGGGTATATTTTTATAGCCTCTTCTATAAGTTCAGCTGGTATATCTTTAGGCATTTCTACCTCA
>TARA_R100001163_G_C5068510_1_pt1 | contig 27444 bp, 25 predicted proteins | sample TARA_R100001163 | Tara Oceans TARA_R100001163 (sample SAMEA2621285) | marine metagenome | biome: marine biome (ENVO:00000447); feature: deep chlorophyll maximum layer (ENVO:xxxxxxxx); material: "saline water (ENVO:00002010), including plankton (ENVO:xxxxxxxx)" | depth 120 m
GGGTAATAAAATTGGTTAAGCGTATTGAGATGCCGAAGTCTAAACCGAGTAAACCTGTGGCAAAAGCAAGTACTAGAAGATCGAGGGTATCAAATATGGTAAAGCCGTATGTATTTGTTGACACATCGTATTTTATATTTTATCGGTATCATGCGACTAAGGTTTGGTATAGTAAGCATACGGATAGTGGTAGTGAGGATAGTTGTACGATAGAAAATGATGATTTTGTGAATGCATTTACTCGTCATTTTTGTGATTGGAAGGTAAAGATAGCTAAGAAGTTTAAGGTAAGTGAGAGAGATTTATTTTGGTTTAGAGATTCACCGAGGGAAAGTTTATGGAGGACACCGTTATTTGCGGAGTATAAAGCGAGTAGAGAAGAGAAATGTAATCCGTCTATTGGAAGTTTTTTTAAGTTGGTATATGATAAGTTATTAGATGATGATAGGATGATAAAGATAGACGGAGCTGAGGCAGATGATGTAGCTGCGATAGCGACTAGATACGAGCAAAAAAATAGTCCAGAACGGGATATATATGTATTGACGGCGGATACTGATTATTTGCAGTTGTGTAATGAGAAAACAAAGATAGTAAAGTTACCGAAGTTTGAGCCGATACCTGTTCAGATAAAGTTAGGTAAGGAGAAGAAGGTTGTATCTCCGGAGATATATTTGGAGACAAAGATATTGGTGGGTGATGCGAGTGATGAGATACCTAAAGTTTATGTAGGGTGTGGTCCAAAGATAGCGTATAACATGGCTGTAGATAGAGAATTATTTAAGAAGAATATAGAGAATCATCCGGATAGGTTAGAAAAGTATTTGAGTAATAGGAAGTTGATATGTTTTGATGAGATACCGGAGGATATAAAGGAGAAGTCTTTAGTAAGATATTTGGAGGTAAAAGCGATGACAGATTATTGAGATGATAATTGAGATTATTGAGATGATAATTGAGATGATTATTGATACGATTATTGAAATGATTATTTAGATGATTATTTAGATGATTATTGAGATGATTATTGAGATGATTATTGAGATGATTATTTATTGCAGTAAAATAATATTTTACTGCAATAATCTAGAAATTAAACATGATCACACATCACTTGGCTCCACCCTAATTGGGGTGGGGTAGGAGCCAGATTCTGTGGGATATGTTTTTGGGGGAGATGCAAAAAGTAAAGTTTATTGAAGGAATTGGTTAATGATATGAATTTCTTTGTTGTTTAATTTGGTGGATGTATAGGTGTAATTGAAATATGTAAATACATATTAGGGGATATTCAGCTAGAAAACTTGGTCGCCTGCGGCTTCCCGGGCGAAATTTTTGGATAGTGGTGGTTTAAGGAAAAATTGCTGGATGTATAGGTGTAATTGAAATAGGTAAATACATATTAGGGGATATTCAGCTAGAAACCTTGGTCGCCTGCGGCTTCCCGGGCGAAATTTTTGGATAGTGGTGATGTCCTATGATTTTTACTGGAGCTATTAGTGTAAAGTTCGGCGGATGGGAGCCGAAGGCGACCAATGTTCTGAGCGAAGAAAAATGGAGTAGCGAGGGTTGAATGTGTATGAAATTAATCGATTGCAATAAATTAGTAATGTAATTGAAATGATATTTATTGCCGATTAATGTTTCATATAATTGTAATAAGTTCACAATTATTACAATTAAATCTAATATTAATAAAATATATAATGGATAATTATTTAGTTGATTTATTGATTAAGGGAGCTATCTTGGTAGGATTAGATTTACCATTCTTGCAGTTTATTACTACTTATTTTTATAATGATTTGATACCAACATTAACAGGAAAGCAATTATCAGTTCCTATGATTCCAAGAAATATATTGTCTATTGGAGCTGCTTACTTAGCAATGGGATTAGCATTAAAAGAATTGGTGAAAGATAATAGAAGTGCGTTTGTTGTAGGAATTGTAATTTATGCAACTTATAGTTTTACGAACATGGTGATATTTCAGGATTGGAATCCTACATTAGCTATTATTGAAACTATTTGGGGTGGAATTTTATATTTGATGGCATTTAATGTTCTTAAATATTTTAATATGGTCCAATAATTTTAGTATATGCAAATAGTATAATGTCTACATTCAACGACAAACTTAAAATCAGTTTGGGTTCAGCCTCACTTTTCGCAGGTATTAACATGCCACAGGTATATGGATTAACAGATAGTGTACTTCCACTTGATACTTATAATCCAATCACAGCTTGTCCAACAATGATTGGGCAACTTACTCATACAGTTGTATTCTTCTTGATTAGCTTCTTGACAATGAGAAATCCGATGATCCCAACACTTACAAAGATCAAACATTCACTTTATGGATCACTTATTCAGTTCTTACTTTCAAGCCCAGCAATGTACTCACTCACTGGATCCTTGTTTGGACCCCAGATTGCTTCAAGTGATGGATGTCCCACACTCATTGGTATTCTTCTCCACACTGTTGTATACACAATGGCATTAGTTGGAGTTATGTACTTGCCTGAATAAATATTTTTGAATAGCTGATCATAAAATTAAATATTTATTTAGCTAAAAATCAAAAAAGCTTTTTTTTTTGATTTTAAGAAAGATATAATATAAAGAGAAATTGCTAAATTAATCTAGATGTCTGATTATTATTCTTTATTGGGTGTGCCACGCACGGCAAATGAATCTGATATTAAGAAAGCGTATAGAAAACTAGTAGTAAAATTACATCCAGATAAAGTTCCTGAATCTAAGAAAGCAGAAGCAGAAAGTAAATTTAAGGAGGTTAGTGAAGCTTATTCTATTTTAAGTGATTCTGAGAAAAGAAAGATTTATGATAAGTATGGAAAGAAGGGATTAGAACAACACGAAAGGACTGGTTCAGGTGGAGGGCATCCATTTGGCGGATTTCCATTTGGTATGGATCCATTTGGATTTCCTGGTGGTAGATCATCAAGTAGGGAGCGTTTACCAATGACTGCTCATAAAATTCATCTTGATTTGGATGCGTTTTATCATGGAAAACTTATAGCATTTAAAGTTCCGGTTAAAGATCCGTGTAAATCTTGTAAATCTACTGGGTGTACCGATCCTAGTAAAGTGTCAACGTGTGATCAATGTAAAGGGCGTGGTCAGATTATGCAACAGCGTATGGTAGGACCAGGAATGATGGCACAACAGGTAGTGACGTGTCCTAGATGTAAGGGTAAGAAAGAAAGTTTTCCGTCTAATTTGACTTGTACAAAGTGTAGAGGTATTGGTATGGAAACAGTTCAACATAGGATTGAATATTATGTAAAACGTGGAACTGATTACGGAGATTTTGTTATAGAAAATAAGGGAGATTTTGTTAAGATGGAAAATGGGAGTGAAGTTCGTGGTCATATAGTTTTACAGGTTAGACCAGTTCCGGATAATAGATCTACTTTTAAGCATTTAAAGAGGGCTGGAGATGATTTGGTTTATGAGCATACATTAAATTTGAATGAGGCATTAATTGGATTTGATTTGTTTGTTCCGCATTTCGATTCTAAGGAAAATCCTTTTGTACTTTCGTGTCACGATAGAACGGTGAGTCCTGAGACAATATTTAAAGTTCCTAACAAGGGAATGCCAAAGACCACCGATGATGGACAACATCATGGAGATTTTGGAGATTTGATTGTTTTATTTCATGTTAAGTTTCCGGAGAAGATTGATACAAAGTTAAGGCAAGTATTGGTGAAAAATCTGCCAGTTTTGGAATCAACGTCTGGCGAGCATACAAAATCAGATTATTTTGAAAAGATAGAAATTGAAAAATTACAAGAAATGGATGCAGATGATTTAAACAATGGTGATGATGAAGATGGAATACCTGAACATATAAAATTCGGACAAGGGATAAGGATGGAAGGACCTGGACAATGTTCTCAACAGTAAATTATATTAATAATTAATAATAGTTCATTTTAACTCTTATTAAAAAGACTATTTAATCATAATCTACACTATAATTATTACTAAATGAAAATCTTTGCTTGAAAGATTAGATTTACATAAAAATATTTATGATATTATAAATATATGAATCCGATTTACAAAGATAAGGCTAAATTAGAGGAATTACGGCAAGAATATATGTTTAATGATCCGTATCCGCATATTGTGTTGGATGATTTTTGGGATATAGATCAATTAAATAAGGCTACTGATGAGCTTGAAGAATTACCGATGGAAATTTGGACAAAGCATCGTGATCCTATGGCCAATGATACAATTGTTCAGCGAAAGAAGTTTGGATTGAATATGACAAGTATGTTAGAGGGAAAAGCGCCTCTTATTGAACGAATAATGAATTATATGAATTCTCCTGAAATGGTTGATTGGATATCTGATTTAACTGGGATACCTGATTTAAAGCCTGATCCGTTCAATACAGGAGGTGGAATTCATAAAAGTTTAAAAGGTGGAAAATTGGCTATTCATGCTGATTTTAACATTCATCATAAGCTTAAATTGCATAGACGTGTGAATATTTTGCTTTATTTAAATAGAGATTGGGATGAGGCGTGGCACGGAGAACTTGAGATGTGGGACAAGTATATGAATGCTTGCCATAAGCGGGTTTTTCCACATTTTAATAAAGTTGTTATCTTCAACACTACTGACACGGCGTTACATGGTCATCCAATACCACTTGATTGTCCTGAAGATCGCTCAAGATTAAGTTTAGCCTACTATTATTATTCGGAAGATAGACCTGAAGCAGAAAAATCTAATCCGAGAGAAACCCTTTGGTTTAAACGACCAAAGGATGGTTATTAAAAAGGATGGTTATTAAAAAGGATGGTTATTAAATAAAAATTGAATGATTTTGATGTATAATACAAATATATCAAAATATAAATATAAGAAATATAAGAAATGGCATCTTCAATAAAAATACAGGATAGATTTAATCCAATTTTATCGAAATTCATAGATAATTTGATATTGAGAGAAAATTGCATAGAACAGAAATTACCAAAGAATGCAACTATTAGTGATTTAAGTTATTTTTATAATAACTTACGAAATCCAACTTTATCGCAAACTAGGATTTATAAAGATTCTTACATGATAAAGAATGGATTAGTATCTAAAATTAAATCAGAGAATCCTATTATTGAGGATAATGCTATAAATAAAGCATTAGCAAGAGTTCATGTTTCTTGTGATGATAGAAGCGTGAAAGGAAAAATAAATAAACATTGGCATTTTCGTTTTGGAATGAAATTATTTAAATGGAAGTCAGAAGAATATTTGCAGGATAAAGAATCAAATTTTGAAAGATTATTTAAAGATTATTCTTTTTCTATTGCTTTAGATTTTAGTTTGAATTATAGTTTTTTGGAAATAAACAATTATCAACCAGAAAAAAATATAATTGAAACTTGTTACACATTTTATAATCACTTATTAATTCCAAGAAGAAAAGCAAGGAATATTAATCTAAAAAGTTTTTATAAGTATGGATTAATTCAAAAAATAATGAATGAAGATTTTTTTTTGCTACCAAAACATTTGACAAATAAATATAAAGTTTTTTCAATAGAAAAAGAATTGAATAAGTTTGATGAACATAAATTTAGATTGATACTTTTTAATAAATTAATTAAACAGTCATCAATATCTGGATGGTATGGACATATTCAAGGAAATGACTTATCCACAATAATGGATAATATTAAATTGGTAAAGAAAGTAACAAAGAAAATTAAAACTCAAAATAGATTAATTTTCATGAGATCGATAAATAAGAAATATATAAATTCTCCTGATGTTGGTAAAACTACGCTAAGAATGGAACTTATTGAATTTTATCCAGAATTGAATATTACAATGAATGAAATATGTACTACAGTATCGCATAGTTTATCAGGTAAGATATTGCATATTCAAAAGTTAACAATATACAGAAGAGATGGAAAAGTATTAGATTATTCAAGATCTGTATTAACTAATGATAACAAAAAAGCAGATGTCAAGATTGAAGATAAAATTAAACCAAATAGATTTATGTTGATAGGTTATAAAAAAGTAAAGATAAATTTATGTGAACCTGAGGAAAAAGCTATAGATGGAATAATTACATTAGAGTTAGATGGATCTCATATTGTAGCTTATCAAGGTCTCGAAGGTAAATGTCGTGCAAATAGGGCACGTGTTATTAGAATTCAGGCGATTGATTATCCAGCAGAGTTTGGTGGATTAGCAAAGTTGAGTGAAAAATTATATTCTACAGCTTTAAGTTTACATGATGATAAATTTATTTATAAGGAAGGTGAATGGGCAACTGTGGAAAGATTTGATGAAACCAGTATAAAAGGTGTTTGTACGGCTGGTATTCATTTCTTTTTAAGTGCTAATCTTGCATGTACTTATGGAAATAAGAATTTAACTATTCCATATGTTGTTGAAGATCCGTTACCGTCGTTAAGAGATTTAACATTTAGTGAGTCGGAGGGGACAGAGTTAGATTTGTTGAATTTTAAGAAATATATTGAAGAAGTTGGAGATGTTAAAAGTTTAACAAGTTTAGCTCCTTTTTCTAGTTTGACAATTCGGAAAGTTATAGCAGATGAATTAAGTGAGAGTGGTAAGGATAAAGAAAGTTATGATACCCAAAAAATTGGCTCTGATGATAATTTAAATACAAAAAATGAAAATGTTATAATGAATATTGATGAGAGTGAATATTTTGAAGTTATTGAAGATAATTTTGAAGAAGAGCTAAAAAATATAGAAGAATTAAAATTAAAAGCAAAACTATTAAAATCTAAGAAAACAAACACAGTAATTGTTTTTGATGAACAGCCAGAATCTACGAAAATTATAAATGTATTGTTAGATAATGAGGATTTACCAAAATCATTTGGATGGGTAAATTATTTAAAAAAAAAATACACAAATGAATTTTAATCCTATTAAAATATTTTAATAGAATTAACATAAAAACATAATAATAATTTAGATTATATTTAACTTAAATTGTTATTATGTCTAAAAAAATAATTGCAGTTGTACCAATGAGACATTATTCTCAGAGAGTACCTGGCAAGAATTATCGTACTTTGGGAGATCGTCAGTTATACCGACATATTATTGACAGATTATTGTCAATTGATATGATTGATAGTGTTGTAATTGAGACGGATAGTGAAATAATAATCGATGGAGTAAAAGAATTTTATGGAGGATCTAAGATTGAAGTGTTGGAGCGACCACAAGATTTAACTGCTCCTGAAGTATCAATGAATGATATATTGTTATCTGTTGCCAAAAGACTAAACAAGATTGATAATGATACAGTAATATTTCAAACACATGTAACAAATCCGTTTTTATCTGTTAATACCATAACCAATGCATTAAAAATTTATTTGGAAGGAAATGTAAATACTTTGATGTCTGTAACAAAGTATCAGAAACGATTATGGGGAGAATTAGGAGAACCGATAAATCATGTTCCTGCAGACTTATTACAAACTCAAGATTTAAAACCTATCTTTGAAGAAAATTCAAGTTTCTACATATTTAATATTTCCAGCTTATTAAAACACAACAACAGATTAGGAGATACAATTGGTTATTATCCAATGAGCTCAATAGAATCTTGGGATATTGATACAGAAGATGACTTTGAAATGGCTGAATTAATTTTAATCAAAGAAAATAAAAAAATTAAAAATAAAAAAATTAAAAATAAAATAGAAAACAAATTAGAAAATGAATTAGAAAATGAGAATAAAGATAAGAAATTAATGAGTTTATTAAACAAAGAATTAGAAAAAGAGATAAGTATTGTAAATACTAAATCTTTGAAATCAAAGTCTAGAGTTTTAATATCAGCTCCGTATATGATTCCTCAGGCTCATGTATTTAAAAAGTTTTATGATGAATTGGGTATTAATGTAATTATAGCTGATGTAAATGAGAGATTAGAGGAATCAGATTTAGAGAAGTATGCAGGTATGTATGATGTTTGTCTTTGCGGCGATGATAGATATACACCAAAGGCAATTGAAAAGTCTGGAGTAAAAGCAATTTGTAAGTGGGGAACAGGGATAGATAGTATAGATGGAGACTATTGCAAATCAAATAATATTCCGATATACAATACACCGAATGCGTTTAGTGTGCCGGTTTCACAATCTATAATTGCTGCTATATTGGGTTTTGCACGGACAACATTTCATAGTAATTGGGATATGAAGGATAGTGATAGATGGGTTAAGCATCAAGGATATACACTGGAAGAGTTGACGATAGGAGTAATTGGAATGGGAAACATAGGTAGACATTTGTCGCATTTTCTTGAGCCATTTAGACCAACACTTTTAGGTTATGATATAAATCCAGATGTATCTGCTATACCAAGAATGGAAAAGATGAACAGTTTGGATGAGTTATTGGAGAAAAGTGACATGGTATGTTGTTGTTGTACTTTAAATCCTACATCTAATTATTTGATAAATGATAAAAATATTTTAAAAATGAAGCGTGGAAGTTATTTAATAAACATGGCAAGAGGGCCGTTGGTTGAGGAGAGTGCGTTGGTTACAGCGATTACCACAGGAGTAATAAAAGGGGCTGCATTGGATGTATTTGAGGATGAGCCGTTACCAGTTGATTCTCAATTAAGGAAATTGCCGAATGTTATTATATCTGCACATAATTCCAATAGTAGTAAGAAATATTGGAATAAAGTTCATGTGAATACAGTTAGAAATAGTTTAAAAGCTTTATCAAACTTATAAATTTAAAAAAAGAAAAAAATTTGAACTAAGTTAATAACTAAATTAGTTTAATTATAAAATTAACAGTAATAATGAATTTTTCAATACATAATGAGAAAGAGTATGGAATTCAGAAGGATAAATACAGTTGTGGTCCTATAGCAATTTATAGTGGGTTAGTTGATAATCATAACAATAAAAATGATAGAGGTGAATTTATTTTGAGTGGATTAAGAAAAATGTGCAATACTTTACCTGAGCATTTTAATGGATATAATGGGACAAATCCGCAAGATTTTGAGAGGGGATTATTGGCCACAGGATTTAATATTAGGAGAGTAAATATTAGAGAATTGAAGGATTATTTAGATCGTGAAAATGGTGCATGGATTTTATTTGCGAAGGAAGACGGATCAGCGCATTATGTTTATGTTAAGAACAAAGAAGATGATTATTATATGATAATAAATAATGGGGTTTTTGGATTTCAATTGTGGACTTATGATGAATTAGAGAATTTATTGACTCGATATCGTACAGATAAATGGAAGTTATATCGTTATCCAATGATTTGGGGATACAAAAATAAATGAATTAAAAAGTAAATTCATTTATTTTAGTAAATGAATTTATTAAATTTAATAAAAGAAAATAGATATAATAAATATATGTTTAAGTTAATTTCACTTTTCTCTGGATGTGGAGGATTGGATTTAGGCTTTGAGTTAGAAGGATTTGAGATTGTATTTGCAAATGATTGTGATAAGATATGTAAAGCTACTTATGAATATAATTTTCCGGGTGCAATTTTGGATGGTAGAAAGATTGAGAATATAAAGAGTGAAGATTTTCCAAACAACATAGATGGAATTATAGGAGGTAGTCCTTGCCAAAGCTGGTCAGTAGCGGGAAGTAATAAGGGTGAGGATGATCCTCGTGGAAGAGTATTTTTTGAGTATTTAAGGGTAATAAATGATATGAGTCCAAAGTTTTTTGTTATTGAGAATGTAGAAGGAATATTAAGGGCTACACATAGACCAACATTGACCAAGATATTAAGCAGATTAACAAAATTGGGTAATCATGGTTATAATGTTAGGTATGAACTGTTGAATGCCAATCTGCATGGAGTACCACAGGATAGGAAACGTGTATTTTTTATTGGAATAAGAAAAGATTTACAGGATAATATTGATAAATTCAAGTTTCCAACTATTAGCGATGATGAAAATGATAGACCTACTTTAAAGGATGCGATATATGATTTGTGTGATAGTGCAAAGTCTCATAAGACGATGAAGGATGGTGATGAGGTTGATTATTATTATTTGGAGATGGATTGGAGCAGTCAATTCATGTCTAGGAATCGTGTTAGGACTTGGGATCAAGCCGCATTTACTGTGCCTGCCACTGGAAGGCAAGTAACAATACATCCACAAGCTCCAGTTATGAAGAAGGTAAGAAAAGATGTTTTTGAGTTTGATCGAGAAAATAAACATTTATATAGGAGATTTACGGTAAGGGAGTGTGCAAGATTACAAACATTTCCGGATAGTTTCAAGTTTAAGGTTGATAATGTTAATCATGGGTATAAGTTGATAGGAAATGCAGTTCCAGTAAATTTGGCTAGAAAGATTGCCAAAAGTGTTTTTAATGCATTTATTTAATTGGTAAAATTTTGATTTATTATTTATATGGTAAATCAAAATGGAGGACATAAAAAAAAAGCTTGGAAATGAGGTAATAATGATGATTTCAGGATATATTCATAGGAAAAGGATGAAATTTCTAAAATTTGAGATATATGGAGGTTTTAATTATAGAAAATTTACTACATATTTGAGATGTAATGAATGTATTAAAGAATGTGGAGTGAAAACATGGAAAGAGTGGATTTATGATATGGCAGTAGAATCTCTAGAATTTTCAAAAAAGCCTTTCAATGAAGAGGAAATAGATGATGAAATAAAGTATAGAATGTCATTTGGGATTGAGGATGATGTACATAATAATTATAGAACTTATCTTAATCATGCTGCATGGAGATTTGATGATAAGATAAGAGGATATTATACAATACCTATATCAATAAAAATGGGTATAAAAGGAAGAAAAAATTTATTTGCTTGTGAATTTCATTCCAATTATAAAAATTATAGAATATTAAATTCAGATCCAACATTTGATAACAGTATATTTCGACGTCCCACATCTTATATAGGTAATACATCATTTTCTTTAGATTTTGATAGAGCTTATCCATATTATGATGATCTTTATGTATGTTTATCATGCACTAAGAACTGTTACTTTTCGAATCCATCAGAAGGATTTCTTGAGACAGGTTTGTGTGATCCATGTCGTCTAAGATTATTGAAAGAAAAGATCCAATAATTACAAAAAAATTAGTGAAATATTTGATTTATTATTTTGATTTATTATATTATTATAATAAATAAATCAAAATGAATGAATATATATTGAATAAGATAATCAATTATAAGAATTTTTTAATAACTGTTCCATGCCCATATGGAAATGAACATCAATATAACTATAATGATGAAATAGGTCTAGATGATGCTCATACAGATTCGTGTGAATATTGTCAAGATTTGTATTGTTTTTGCTTCTACAAGATGAATGATATTCCACTTGCTTGTCTAGCATGTGATGCTTATGTTTGTCCAAGACATAGAATAAATTTTGTTGAATGTGATTGGTTTTGTATTCAATGTGTTGAATATCAAATAGAAGAGTTAGTAAATATAGTTAAAAAGTCAAAGAAAAAAGAATATTGGTGTCAACAGTTAGGAGATTTTTCGAATGAGGTAAAAAAAATTGATGTTATAAAAAATAAAATATTTAGTATGCTTCCTGATTAAGTAATCAATCTATTATTAAAGGTAATTAGACCGCAGTAAAAACAAAATCTGTTAAACTTTGGATATTAATTATAGCTCTTGGTAAGATAATTCTGTAAAACCCAATTCCTGAAACAAAATATCTACCGGTACTTAATAGAACAATATTCCAATCACTAGAGTTACCAGGTAAATAATATTTGTTTCCTGGTGAAATAGTAGCTCTTATAGTTCTTGATATAATTCTTCTATTAACTAAGAAAGCTCGAATTGGCGAATAAATTTGTCGACCGAATTAAAGTCTTTCCATTTGTCTGACATCTGTTTTACCGACTATATTACCGTAAGCACCAATTCCGTAAATAACGAATCTTCTAGTTCCGTACTTTATTATTGAATAGAATCCAATATTGCCAGGAAAGTACACCCTGTCAATCCCGTTACCACCATAAATTAGATCAGAACCGTTACTAGCGACAAATGCATCATTGCCACCTCCTCCTTGTATAGCATTATCTGCATCATTACCAACAATTTTATCGTTGCCTTCGCCTGCGATAGCGTTTTCGATTGTTGTGTCATTTGCCACAACAATACCTCCATCAACTCCTGATATTTTTGATACCCAGCCGTCTCTGCCTCCGCTATCTCCATCAACAGAGTGTGGATTCATATTAATAAAAACTTTATTGGTTCCAGCGTTACTACCGTCAATTGTATCAGTTCCTGTACTATCAACAATAGTTTCATATACAGTTCCAGTAGTATTATTAGATGGAAGAATATGACTGCTATTTCCTGTATTTTGTGAGTCTCCGCCTGGATAAAGTTGTTGTATGACGGATATATCGTATGCCATAGGACCTTTAATAAAACCGTAAGATTGGACATTATTTGGTGTAATAGGACTGTTAAGATCGTTATAGCTCATAACGGTGTATGCTGTTTGGTTTTGTTGATTAGTACCTGTATTAGCACTATTTGATACTCCTGGAAAGACTGTACTTGTACCTCCTGTGTCGTGTGGATGTGCGAGACCGAGGGTATGACCTAATTCGTGGACCATTGTGATGTAATCGTAGCTGCCTACGGTAAAGTTTTTGTCGGTTGCGTTGTTATAACTGCAATAGTTTTGTCCTTTAAAGACGCTACCAGGGAAGTATGCGTGACCTAAGTATGGATAAGAGTTATCATCTATAAGATAAAGTTTAATATCTTGTTCGTTGATGTCAGTTGTTTCTGTTAAGGTTAGACCGCAATGTTTGTCCCATTCGGAGATTGCGGTTCTCCAGTTATTTTTTTGTGTTTCAGTCCAATTTCTGATGGATTCTCCTTCGCCATCCTGAACTACTGGTCCGTCACTTGTACTATAAAAGTAATATTTGAGGTTAGTTTTTCCCCAATGTTGTCCGGAATCGAGTGCATTTTTGTATTGTGTGAAAGATCTAGTACCAGCTTTATTGGCTGACAATTTATTTTCGCAAGTTTTGCATCTGGTTGCCATTTTATATATTAAGACAATAATCAATATAATCGATATCAAAAACAAATATAAATTAAAACCTGGCGACACTATGTTGTTCAGAGGAGGTTCAGCTAAAAACATTGGTCGCCTTCGGCTCCCGGGCCGATTTTTTTAATAGTGGTGCACGCTGGAATTTTCAATGGACACCTTAGTGTTAAAATTTCGCAAGGGAGCGTAGCGACCAATATTTTAAGCTGAACAACAAAGAAACAAAGTTAAAAAAGATTTATTTCTTTTTGTTGCTTTTATTTATTTTTTCAAAAGCATTAATTTTATCTTGTAGATAAGTGTTTTCAAGTTGTTTGATAAATTTTTCCGCAACAGCTTCACGCATACCAAATATAATATTCCATAAATTTTGGTGTAATCTGGCGGCATCATTACTTGAAAGTGCTGAAAAAGCTACCATTCCAGCTTGTAGTTCTTGTGATATTTTAGTATAAATAATATCGTATAAATCTTTATGTTTTTTAGTTCCTACCTCCAAATGATTCAATACAATTTTTAGACCAATATGAAAAAATTGGTATCCAAATAGATTATCACTTTTTACTGCAATTGCCCTTAAAAATGCATAAATCTTAGGAGGTAGAAAACAAAAAGATTCCAAATTTCCCGGTTGTTGAATATATAACTGAAATTGCATATGATCTTCAGCTAAGGTCTTAAATTCACTTTTTTTAGCAGAAGTATCATAAAACTTATTTTTAGGTTTATGATGAGAATGATTATCATCTTTATCATTTTTATCATCTTTATCATTATGAAAATTACATTTGATTAAATCTGGAAGTCTCAGCATCATTCTAAAATTAATATTCTGAAAAACCATATCAGTTTTGAGTTCTTTTTTGATTTCGCTCATTGTTTTGAGTTTATATCGACCCATATACATGATTTTTTTTGGAAAAGCTTTTAATTCAGGTTCTCCATTTTCCTTCCAACCAACTGGTAAAACTATAAATGATTCTTCTGTCATCTTATACGATAAAATATATAATTCTATCAAAAATTGTCAAAAAATGCTAAACGCCTTTCCCTTAATTCCTCCAAACTACTAGGTTTAGACATTTTACTCTTCAACATCTTTGGATCACTTATATTAATCTTGAATATCTCCTTTTCTTCACCACTATTATCATCAGAATTGTTAGAATTGTCAGATTTAGCAGTTTCCTCTTCTCTTGATTCATCAATAAGACTATAAGATTTGAGTTCGGCCATTTCTTGCCATTGATGTAATTTAATTCCCCTAAGAGTACCAAGGCAAATAGACTTATCTTTAAATGTTTTTTTACCGCCAATATGTCTAACATAATCGGCATTTGTGATAATTACGTGTTTAAACCACGGCCCAGTTTTAACTACTAATCCATAAAAGGTGCTAAGAGTTTTCCAGCCAAGGACATTTTTGGATTTGTATTGATTTTTCTTGCGATATTTAGCTTGAATAGCATAAAATCTATTACGTGAATCCCTTCCAATTAAATCAATACCCAAGTCATGTTTTCTAAGATTTAATTTGGTTAGAATTTCAGCTGGGGCATCTTTAAGCAGCCAAACATCTTGTAATTTCATACAATGTTTAAAATATTTGTATGAAAGGTGTTCAAAAATGTCACCTTTTAGTTTAGTATTCATATTTTCCTTAATTTCCCTTATGCTATGAGCTGGTTTATCGTAGTATAATCGACATTTTTCCATTACCAAATCGAAAATATTTAGTGTATTGTTAGAATAATATTGTGTAAGTGATGATCTAATGTAAGATTCAAGTTGTTGATTTATTGTGGAATTCATTGTAAAATTTATTTGAAAGTATTTTATATTTATTTGCAACTATTTTATATTTATTTTATAATAATTTTATATTTATTTTATAATAATTTTATATTTATTTTATGTATTTGATTTAAGATTTAATTTTTTTGAATCAAAAAATCTTATGTATAATTAACTAGAAATGTCTCGTGGAATATCTTATATTAGGAAATTATTGGAAGGCAATGAACAATATCCTCCATCAGAGGAATTATGGGATCAAATAGTGAGATCATCCAAGAAGCTAACACCGGAAAGACAGTTTAGGACTATTCAAGATAAGATGAGACGTGAAACTAATGTCTATTATAAGCCTTCATTACCTGAGCCGAATCTGGCCAGATTTTTTTATCAAGGAGAGTATTATTTCTTGGATGATGCAAATCAGATTTATAAGACTGATTCAGGAAATGCATTAGTAGGAAATCATGTAGGTTTCATTGAACAAAAAAATAAATCAGATATTAATGCAGGTTTTGATGTTACTATTAATGGTAAGATAATTCATACAATTTTGCCGAGAGTAACTAAGGAAGAAACAATACACAATAGGCATTATTATATTAATTCGGAAATGCAAGTATTTGAGGGATTTCATCCGGGACACCCGTATTGTTTTCAGATTGGAAATTTGAATAAAGAAGGGAAAATTGAATTAAGTTAAATATTAAGGAATTTTGGAACGATTTTCTAAAGTATTTCAAGATGTTTCAGTATTATTCACAGATTCAAAACATACAAAAAATAAGAGAATTCAGTGAAACAATTTAATTATATAAATTTTGATTCTATGTATTTCTTTTATCTAAAATGCAAAAACAAGCAGTTATTGCTGAAATTCTTGATGTTAAAAAGCATCCCAAAGCTGATTCTCTTGATTTAGCAACTGTATTAGGATACCAATGCGTCGTGCCCCTTAATCAATATAAAAAGGGTGATTATGTAGTTTATATAGAACCAGATAGTGTATTACCAAAAGATGAGCCATGGGCTGAACGATATTTAAAGTATGCTAAGACACGTGTGAAAGCAATGAAATTGAGAGGAGAGTGGTCAGAAGGTATTATTATGGATTTATCAATGATCCTTCCTTTACTTCCAAATGATCATGGTGGAATTGATACATTATTTCCTGGCGATGATGTAACAGATATATTAAAGGTAACACATTATGTAGCACCCGTCCCATTGTCTGATGGAGCAATAGGGGGTCTTCCTTATTCAATTCCAAAGACTGATGAGGAAAGATGGGAGAACTTAGTTAATAAAGAAATACCTAAATGGCTTGGACAGATAGTTGATGTAACCTTAAAGGTGGATGGTCAATCCTGGTCTGCTTATTATAAGAGAGATAAAAAAGAATTTGGCGTATTAGGAAGAAGAATGGCTTTTGATCCTGAAACAGCTAATCTTTATACAAATCATATCGAGCGTTATAATATTAGAGAAAAGCTAACAGAATATTGTGAAAAACATCAAGTATCTTTATGTATTAGAGGTGAATCTTATGGAGAGAATATACAGAAAATGAAGCATAATCCACATTCAAAGTTGGATGCTGGGTTGACAATTTTTAGTGTATATAATATGGATAATAATAAGTATGAAATGAAGCAAGATAAGTATTATTTTGTTAATTTATGCAATGAATTGCGATTACCGCATGTTGATATTATTGAGAAGGATGTACCACTTACGAAAGAAATGATAGATAAGTATAGCAAAGAAATTAAAAAATTAAATGGAAAGCCTTTTGAGGGGGTTGTTATAAAAGGAAGTAATTTCAGTTTTAAAGTAATAAACAAGAATTATGACAGTTTAAAATAATCCGTAATAAATTAAAATTGATTAATCTTTGTAGAATATAAATTAATTAAAAAATATTAATATTTATTAATTTATAATAAACAATAATATGTTGAAATTTATTAAATTTTTTTTTAATAAATTTAAATTTAATCAAACGTATCTGGGTAGATGGAGTAATGTTGGTTCTGATAAAAAGTATGAACATTGTATAACTAATTTTTCTCCTAATAAAAAGTATTCCACAGGATATGATTGTTCAATTGAATTTGGACTTGAAAGTTTCAATAAAAAAAATATAATATAATATATGGTTACTGATTTACAAAAAAGATTTATTCTTTTTATTTTTGGTTGCTTGGGTACAAGACTTTATTTAGTTTATTTGGCAAAATTGAATGATCCGTCAATATCCAAATTATTAATTGCATTATCATTAATTTTTAGTGTTGGATTTATAACTATTTACGCTTTTAATCTTAGAAAAACGGGTCTAGAAACACTTGGTTCACCAATATGGTGGAATCATTTAAGACCTTTCCATGCCCTTACTTTTGGTTTATATTCATATTTAACTTATATAAATTATGAAAAAAGCTGGATAATACTTTTATTTGATACAATAGTAGGAGCTATAAGTTTCTTTAATTATCATTATTTTTAATACTTTGTAATTTCCATTGTATTTTTAATTATTTTAAATTTATTAATTTATATTAATTATTTCTTAATTATTTATAATTAATTAATTTATTTTTATTTTGTAAAATAAATTAATTATTTTTTATTTTTATTTTGTAAAATAAATACAAAGTATTAATTTTAAAATTTTATTATCTGTGACTCATCATATCAATAAACCAACAATATATACATCCAGCTACGATACATCCACCCAAGATAAAACATCCAATAGCAATTCCTACGATAGCACCAGTTCCAAGCATTTTAATCTTTTTCCTTTTTTTGGTTATATTTAGTAAATAATATAATCAAAAATTTATATTTTTTTTTTGTAAGAATAATAGGAAGACAAAACTAGTAATGCAATTGTGCCTAAAATACCAGCAAGTAAACCGTTTATAAAATCATTCATTATCTTATCTTATTATTATAATCAGTTTTTACTTTGTTTTTAATGATGCTAAAGTGCGTCTGGTAACAAGGCGATAATTAATACCTTGTTGGATTCTGTAGACTCTAAAAATATCTCCAGGTTGTCCATAATAATATCTAAATAGAGGGTCATCCCAGGCACATTTTTGAATATGTTGATTTTCGACATTAAATGTTTTTCTATATTCTTCATTTTCTTGTTTAGATAGTTTTTCGACTTTATTATTTAAATTATGTTTAGTAACATTGAAGCGAAGGCGATATTTTGGCCAAACTTCATAATTGTAGATTGGATATGATTCTACTTCAAACTTAGGGAAATCATAGTTTTTATTAGGATTTCTATTGTAATTAAAGATTATTAGGAGATGAACAAATTCTTGCAACATGCCAAGATCTTTATTTGCTGGTTTAATCTCTGGGATGGCCGGGTTTAGTGCTCTACTTATCTCCTTTGCAACTGTTTCTTTATGTTTGCTTCCAGTGAAAGGCTCTTCATCTTTCATTATGTGAACGTAAATAAGAGTGCCTCGGTCGTCTTTAATAAGGTCATTGGTGTCAAATACTTTATTGCCCATTCCAGGCATTTTAAGAATCTTTTCGCCAGTTTCGTCGGCAAGAAGATCTTCTGGTGTATATTTATCTGGGAAATCGTATCCACGATCTCTAAACATTTCGACGACCACTCTAAGTATTTTAAGGTTATCTTTCTCACGAGAAGTCATATTTATATAATGATAAACTAAAATCTTTTGATATACAAAGTAAAATCAAAAAAATTGTTATTATAATTAAATCTGATTTAAGAAATCAACAAGATCAGATCCTGTAATTGTTCCCTCTTGAATGTGTTCTGGGGCACATTGATAACAAACAAGCATTGAATCATCATCACTACTAAAAAGAATAGAATGATTTTTGCAAAAGAATTCTTCACAATTATCGCACTGAGAAGGATATTTATCATCGAATTTATCATTAGATTTTAAAATTTCAGATTTATTAAGATCTGAAATTTTAAATTTATTGATACATTGACTAGGAATATCCCATCCGCATGTCACTACTTTTTTTGTCTTTACACCACATTTAATATTAATAATTTATCTTATCTTATCTTATTTTATCTTATTTTATTTTATCAAATTTTATTTTATCAAATTTTTAATACTTTATCTGCGATTATTTGTTTATTTTGTTTGGCAATAATTTCACAATGAGCTTTGGAATGGTCAAAACTGCAATTATGTTCACTAGCATATCTGTGTTTAATGCAAAAAATCTTTTCACAAGAGCATTTTCCTATACTTTCGTCAATAATTGATAATTTCTTACGACAATCTTTTAATCCACAGCGTTTAAAAGGCATTTTTATATATAATAAAACTATATACTTTTATGTTATTTTTTGAATTTTCGTTGTTATTTTCAACAAAATCAAAAATATTATTTTGATTTTTAAAGCTCACCGTTGATATGATTTGCTATTCCCCAAACTGGTAGATGCATAGGAACTTTTTTATAATAATTAATCATAAGATTTCTAATTTTGTATAGGAATTTATCGGTAGTTTGTCCAATAAAATCAGGTATATGAATACCATTGTGGGGATTGTATTTCATGACATTCAGATTATTGTCTATCATAAGGGTATTCATTCTATTCATTTCTGGGTAAACAGCCCAAATTTTAGCTAATGGTTTGACGAACATTGGAGGCATATTTGTTGAGTCTAGATGACAAAAGTTTCTGCTGTAAATAAATTTAGTGGCATGAAGTTGTGGCATACTTAATATTTTTCTGCATATTTCTTTGGCGTAATCTTTTTCGGCCGCAGTCCATATACCTACAGTGAAGTGTTTAAATGCAAAATCAAGAAATAGGTCTATACCTGGTCTTTTTCGTACCCAATAGTATTGATTGTTAATTTTAAAGTGAAAATCTGTTGCATTATTTAATCTTTTTGAGAATGCTTGTGTGATTTGCATAGTATGAATTAAAGTTTCATCCAAATCTAATACTAAAAAGACCATATAAGATAAGGCAACATCATTTATATTGATTAAAATGCAATAAGTAAAAATTTTGATTTATATTTTAAGAAATCTACATAAAAATAAAGAGAATATTATAAGTAGATATTATGTCTTTACCTAAAAGAAATCATGCTTCGAAAGAATCAAAACTAGAAAGTTTACCATGGATTGAAAAGTACAGACCGGCAAATCTAGATCAAGTAATAGCACATGACAATAAAATTGAGGTATTAAAAAAATTAATAGATAAAAGACAACTACCACATCTACTATTCTACGGTCAAAGTGGTTCAGGAAAATGTCTTGGTAAAGGAACACTTGTGCGAATGTATGATGGATCTTTAAAGAAGGTTGAGGACTTAAAGAAGGGCGAATTATTGATGGGCGATGATTCAACACCGAGAACAATCATTTCAACATGTAATGGTACGGAAAACATGTATAAAATTGAACAAAGTTCAGGAATTATTTATATAGTGAATGAATCACATATTATAACTCTAAAAAAATCTATAAAAGATAAGGTTTCATGGGACAAACCTAGAAATGCATTTAGAATTTCAACTCATAAAAAAAATGGTTCTGATTACAACATGCGTTTTCATGTTAAAAGAAACGATATAAAAAGAAGAGGAGGCACTAGAGAAATCAAGAATATATATGATACGATTGAAGAAGCAAGACAAGCGGCTGATAAAAAAATGGATGAAATTACAAAAAGTCAAGAATATATTGATCAGGGAGATAGTATTGATATTTCAATAAAGGATTATATTAAAAAATCATCAAATTGGAAAAAATATTTTAAAGGATATAGAACAGATGTTGAATATCCAGAAAAAAAGCTCGATTTAGATCCATATTTTATTGGTATTTGGTTAGGTGATGGTACATCATCTAAATGTCAAGTAACAACGACTGATATTGAAATAATTGATTATCTTGAAAAATATTCAGATAAAAAGGGATTAAAATTTAAATTGGCAAATAAAAATGACCCTAATACGCATGTGATGAGTACTGGAACTAATTTTGGAGGTCGTTATAGAAATAAAATTACTAATGGATTAAGGAAATATAATTTATTAAATAACAAGCATATACCAAATGAATATAAATATAACACAAGAAAAAACAGATTGAAACTGTTGGCAGGATTAATTGATAGTGATGGTTATAAAGATATCAAAAATAATTATGATATTGTAATGAAATCAGAGAAATTAATTGACGATATTGAAGAAGTATGTCATTCACTTGGATTTAAATGTACAAAAAATGAATGTATAAAAAGTTGTACTAATGCTACAGTACCTAATCATAAAGATACATATTATAGATTATATATAAAATCATGTGATTTATCACAAATACCAGTATTGCTTGAACGAAAGAAAATAAAGAGAGAGGATTATAGATATGATTTTACTTTATCAAAAATAGAAGTTACGCCAATTGGGGTGGGTGAGTATTATGGTTTTGAATTAGATGGAAACGGTAGATTTTTACTGAAAGATTATACAGTCACACATAATACGAGTTCAATTCTAGCTCTTGCGAGACAGATGTACGGTCCAAACTATAAAAGATATATTTTAGAATTAAATGCTAGTGATGATAGAGGTATTGATATGGTGCGTAATAAGATACCTATATTCGCTAAGACTAAGTCTGATGATATGCGTTTAGTAATCTTGGATGAGGCAGATGCAATGACTGATGATGCACAGTCTGCGTTAAGACGTATAATGGAGCTATACATTAAGAATTGCAGATTTTGTTTAATTTGTAATAATATTAATAAGATAATACCAGGTATACAATCAAGATGTGCGAAGATGCGTTTTGGTGTGTTGGATAGTGGTGCAATTAAGGCTAAGTTATCTCAGATTATAGTTGAGGAAAAGATTGAGGTTGATGAGGGTGCGATAGATCAGCTATTGGAGATTCATACAGATTTTCGGCAGATATTGAATACTTTACAATGTTTACGAAGCATAAGGTTTGGTGAGAGAATTACTAAGGATGATGTTATTGATTATTTGGGTAAGGCAAATCATGAGTTGATAACGAAGATCATTGAGACATTTAATTGTGGTAATTTTAAGAAGTCATATAATTTTTTGTTAAATTTGCATAGGGAGAACAAAGTTGATATAATAGATTTAGTTGGCTATTTGGTTAATTATACTATTGAGAGGGATGATATAGAAGAAATTACTCGTAGCAAGATAATCGATGGATTGGCGGGTGTTGAGTATCGGATGATAACTGGAAGTGATACAGAAATTCAACTGGCGAGTTTAGTTGGTCATATGATGGCACATAATAAGTAATTTGAATTTGAATATAAATTTATTCAAATTCAAAATAAAATTATATTACTAATTTATCTTTATAATCATTTTTATAATCATTTTAATAATCATTTTTATCATCATCTTTATCTTTATCATCATCTTTATTTATCTTTATTTTTTTTATCATAATCTTTATCTTTTTTATTTTTATTGATAATATTTTTTTTTTCATTATCTTTTGAGATGAAATCTTTTTCGTATTCTTTGAGTTTTTCTAGTACAATGGGTTCTCCTGCCAAATCGATATAAGGTTTAGGATTTGTATTATACCATTTAATTCTCCTAAAGCAATAAACGAATCCGTATCTTTTGGCTATAGCACAGGAATGTTTATATTTTATAAGGTCATCATCATCGAGAAGATTAAAGCTTTGGGCAACGAAATCGTCGAATTGTTTTTTAGTTGCGAAGAGTTTTCTAAATTTTTTGGTTGCAATAGATTTAAATACGTCGTATATTGAAAAGTTTTTGAGTGGGTGATCATCTGGTGGATTTATTAGTGGTAAATATCGTTTTAGTGCTATATGATTTTTATAAATAGTTTCAATAGGATTCCTAGATAGTGAAACTAATAGATGATAAGTTTTATTGTGGATACATTTTTTAACGTGGCGATATGTTTGTCGTTCCCAGACAAGACGTTGACTAAAGAAATCAAAGCCAAAAATATGATTCCATATAAGTTTTTCGGTTTGTGCATATTTGACTAGATCGATAAAGTCTACATATGAAAACATTTTGAGGATTAATTGTTCTGAGTATTTTTTAACCATTGTAAAACTTCGTGCTTTAGTACGATTAATAAGATCAAGTTGGTCTAAATATTCAAAATAGTGGTATTTAAGTATTTGTTCTGGTATGTTAGGAAAACTTTCTTTATATTTATTTAAATCACCCTGCAACATATTTAAAAAACTAAGTTTATCTTCTAATTCTTTGGTTCTATGTTCAATAACTTCATTACTGCATGAGTCAAAAACTTTCTTTAGCTCATGGTATTTATTAATACTCATACATTTACAAACTTAATAAAATTACTAAAGATACTTTTAATGTACAGCAAATATTTTTGATAAATTTGCAAAATTCAAACAAACTATCATTATACAAAGAAATTAAACTAAATATCCTCACTCTCAAAATGAATACCTTGACGAATAAAGAACTTGTCAATTTGACACCGCATCCAATTATTATAGTTAAGGACAATGGTTCGATTGTGCAGATAACTCCAAGTGGGATGGTAGTGAGACTTAGAACATCACCACAAGAAAAGTTACCAGGATTTGATTATCATGGTGTTAATATTGATGTTGTGACACCACAAGATTTCTTAGACACAATTGATTGGCCGTCAGATCTATCAAATACAACTACCTCGGTTATTGTATCAATGCCAGTAGGTCAACTAATCAATAAGCTTCACAAACGGGGTCGTAAATTACCATATGTTTGTTATGGTCCAGATTCAGGACCAGATAGTGTAATTCGTGATGCTAAAGGTGGTATCAGAGGCGTAAAACGTTTAGTTCGCTACAACTAAATAACATAATATATGTAGAATAAAAATGTATTCTATTCTACTTTGTTTATCATTCAATAAAATATCGATAAAGTCTCGAATATATTGTTTTGGGGACATTCTAAAAATAAAAAAGATTTTTATTTAGGGATTGAATTCGAAACACTTAGGAACTATGCATACCCCTCTAAAACATTTAAGGCATGAATGGCATGGATATTTGGTATCGCATGGTTGTCCTTCATTTCGTCTTATTTTCGCACCTCCTATCATTTTATTGTTAAAATAGTGAGTTTTAGAGAATAATCCTATTAAAAATAAAATAAAAAAATATAAAATGCACATAATAGCTATGTAATATATGATTTACATAGATATAAGAAAAATTTTGATTTTTGGATTTGAATTTAAAATATTAATAAAAAGATATACATCTGAATTCTCGAATGAAAACGAATATGGAAGTTGTAAAGCGTGACGGACGAAAAGAACCAGTATCTTTTGACAAGATACACGATCGATTGAAGCGTTTGGCAGCAGGTACATATAAGGATGGTGTTCGTTTTGGTCCTGAGCTAGATGTAGATGTAACTCCTATTTCACAGCAGGTTATTATGCAAATTCGTGATGGTATAACTACCAAGGAGTTAGACGAGTTTGCAGCTGATACAACTGCGATGATGGTAACTGAGCATCCACATTATTCGGAATTAGCTGGTAGAATCATAATATCAAATCATCATAAAAATACACGTAGAAGTTTTGTAGACACAATGAAGGATTTATATGCGAATGTTGATGTACATGGTAATCCTTCACCGTTAATAAACAATAAAACATATAAAGCTATAATAGATAATGCATCATATTTTGATGATTTAGTAGATTATAAGAGAGATTATTTAATTAATTATTTTGGATTTAAGACGCTTGAACGTGCATATCTGCTAAAATCTCAAATAGGTCATATCACAGTTCGTGAACGTCCACAATATATGTATCTTCGTGTAGCTGTTGGTATGTGGCAAGATGATCTAGAAAAAGTAAAGGAAACTTATGATCTTCTTTCACTCCAAAAATTATCACATGCTAGTCCAACTCTGTTTAATTGTGGTACTCCACACCCGCAAAACTCGAGTTGTTTTTTAATGGGTATGGAGGATAGTATTGATGGAATTTATAGTTGTTTAAAGAAGTGTGCTCTTATTAGCAAGCATTCGGGTGGTATTGGTATTTGGGCAAGTGATGTTAGAGCTAAGAGTAGTAGAATTAGAGGAACAAATGGTAATTCGGATGGTATAATTCCGATGTTGCGTGTATTTAATGAGACAGGAAGATATGTAAACCAGGGAGGTAAGCGTAAAGGAAGTATTGCTGTATATTTAGAGCCACATCATGCGGATGTTGAGGATTTCTTGGATTTAAAGAAGACACATGGAGATCAAAGTCGTCGTGCATTAGATTTATTTTTGGCTATGTGGATTTCTGATTTATTTATGAAGCGTTTGGATCAATCAATCTCTAACGGGTATGATAAGTCAGTTATGTGGAGTTTATTTTGTCCAGATGAAGCTCCGGGATTGACTGATGTTTATGGTGAAGAGTATGAACGTCTTTATTTAAAGTATGAATCGGAAAAAAAGTATCGTAAACAAATTCCAATTATTGATTTGTGGAACAGGATTTTAACTTCTCATAAAGAAACTGGTGTTCCTTACATGTTATATAAGGACTGTGCTAATTACAGAAATCAACAGGAGAACATAGGGATAGTCAAGTCTAGTAATTTATGCGTAGCTCCAGACACAATGATTTTAACTGATCGTGGATATCATAAAATTAGTGATCTTGAGGGTTTGAACATTAGAGTATGGAATGGTGAAAAATTTTCAAACACAGTTGTGGCAAAAACTGGGGAAAATCAAGAAATGATGGAAGTTGAATTTAGCAATGGAAGCGAATTAAAATGTACACCATATCATAAGTTTTATATCCAAAAACTAAAACCTAAACACAATCCTAAAAATATGCATACAAATACTAAGTATGTAGAAGTTATTGAAGCTAAAGATTTAAAGGAAGAAATGAAAATAATAAAATGTGATTTTCCAGTTATAGAAGGAAAAGAATCATTTCCATACGCTTATACGCATGGTGCATTCTGTGGTGATGGTACATACGATGATAAAAGAGGATATGAAATTTGTGGAAAAACAGCTAAAAAGGACAGTTTATTCTGCGGAAGACATTTAGGACATGATGGATTAAATGGATATAATCTAAGTAAAGAAACAACAACATGTATTGCTAAACTAGGAAATAGACCAAGATTAACCCTTTATGGAGATAAAAAGAAATTAGAAAAGTATTTAGATCAAAGATGTGAAGCAAAAATGAGTAATGGACGACTTGATTGTAGATTACCTTTAGACTTACCAAAGAAATTTGAAGTACCAATGAATGCCACCACCAAGGACAAATTGGATTGGTTAGCAGGTTATGCTGACACAGATGGAACAGTTGCGAAAAATGGAACTAATGAATCATTACAACTTAGTTCAATAAATAAAGAATTTTTAGAAAAGATAAAGTTAATGCTACAAACACTTGGCTGTGATCCAAAAGTAACTAAAAATCGTGATGCGGATACAAGAATATTACCCGATGGAAAAGGTGGAAAGGCTGAATATAAATGTCAAGCAGTTTACAGATTGTTATTAAATTCAAATGATTTATATAAGATACATGAATTGGGATTTAATCCACGAAGACTAAAGGTAAGTGGAACAAAACCGCAACGGAATGCAAGACAATTTATCACTGTAAAATCCACCAAAAAATTAAGTGATAAATCAGATACATTTTGTTTTACCGAAAAAGATCGTGGAATGGGTATATTTAATGGTATTATAACAGGACAATGCGCTGAGATACTGTTAGCTAATAGCCCTAAAGACGAAACTATTAGTGTTTGTAACCTTGCTGCAGTACCACTTGGTTCATTCGCAGATGAGGAGAACAAGACATTTGATTTTGAGGGTTTAGCAAACTCGGTTCGTGTTGGAATTAGAAATTTGAATAGGGTGATTGATGTAAATTTTTATCCGGTTGAGGATTGTGCTAAGTCTAACTTTCGAGATCGTCCAGTAGGTTTGGGTGTTATTGGATTGTATGATGCATTTGCTAAGTTGAAGATGCCGTTTGATTCACCTGAGGCTAAAAAGTTAAATTTTGACATATTCGAGTGTATGTATTATAATGCAGTTGAGACATCAATGGAGTTATCTAAGGTGGAAGGACCGTATGATACTTTTAAGGGTAGTCCGGCAAGTAAGGGTAAGTTGCAGATAGATTTATGGAATGAGGATCGTGTTAGATTTGGGCATGAGCCCACTCATTATTCTACTGATAAGTATGATTGGGACAGTCTAAAAGAGCAGGTAAAGGAGCACGGATTACGTAATTCTACGCTGATGGCTCTTATGCCAACGGCTAGTTCAGCACAAATTATTGGTCAGAATGAGAGTTTTGAGTGTATGACTTATAATTTGTATGTACGACGTGTGTTGTCGGGTGATTTTAAGTTGGTTAATAAGTATTTGCAGAAGGATTTGTGGGACC
>TARA_R100001163_G_scaffold32344_1_pt1 | contig 26083 bp, 30 predicted proteins | sample TARA_R100001163 | Tara Oceans TARA_R100001163 (sample SAMEA2621285) | marine metagenome | biome: marine biome (ENVO:00000447); feature: deep chlorophyll maximum layer (ENVO:xxxxxxxx); material: "saline water (ENVO:00002010), including plankton (ENVO:xxxxxxxx)" | depth 120 m
GGTGGTAAAACTGTAGCTACCATAAACGAGATGATTGCTCGTGCTAGTTACACAAACAAGAAGAATGCGAGATATGCGTATATCGCCCCCTTTTACAGACAGGCGAAAGATGTGGCGTGGGTTTACCTAAAAGAATTTGGCGGTGATGCAATTACAAAAATTCGTGAGTCTGAACTTAGGGTTGAGTTGTTTAATGGCAGTTGGATAACTCTATATGGTGCAGATAACCCAGATGCTTTGCGTGGTCTTTATCTAGATGGGGCAGTGTTAGACGAATACGGAGATAGTCGCCCTAGTTTGTGGGGTCAGGTTGTTTTACCTACTTTGGTGGATCGTAAAGGTTGGGCTATCTTTATCGGCACACCTAAAGGTAAGAATCATTTCTACGAAATACATGAGAGGGCAAAAGAAGACCCATCTTGGTATAGCTTGACGCTAAAAGCGAGTGAATCAGGGATCATCCCCGCACCAGAGCTGATAGAGATGAAAGCACAAATGGCTGAAGAAGAGTATCAGCAAGAAATGGAGTGTGATTTTCTCGCCGCCGTGAAAGGAACATACTACAGTGCGTTAATTGAACAATTAGAGCGTACAGATGCTATATCAGACAAAGTGGCTAATTATGATCCAACCCTACCTGTCCATGTGTCCTGTGATTTAGGTTACAGTGACAGTTGTGCATGGTGGTTTTGGCAAGAACCTGTTGGCAAACCTATATCAGTAATAGACTATTATGAAAATCAAGGTCAAGCCTTGCAACACTACATAGATTTGCTAAGATCCAAGAGGTACAAGTACAAACAAATCTGGCTACCGCATGACGCGGTAGCCAAAACACTACAAACAGGTAGATCTACTGTAGAGCAATTAGTTGACGAAGACTTCCCTGTTATGGTAGTGCCTAGATTAAGCCGACAACATGGTATTGACGCTGTTAGGAAAGTGCTACCTAGTCTATTGATCAATAATAACACATGTTATGATGGAATAGAGGCACTTAGAGCATATAGAAGACAATATAACGAGTTAAGCAAGTCTTTTAGTGATGCCCCCCTACATGATTGGTCATCAAATGGTGCAGATGCGTTTAGATACCTTGCATTAGTGTGTCAAGATAGGCTAGAATGCGAAACAAATCAATCTAAGGGGGAAGAGTTAATAAAACCCCCTGAATTTACACTAAACCAACTATTTAAAGATAGGGAACGCAATACTATGCGTAAATTCCAAAAATCGAGGATATAAAATGTCGGACACAGGTGGAAACTTAGAAAGCAGAACAGAGTTTAAAGATAATCCCTCAGGTCAATATAAATACTGGAACTCAGAGCTTACAGCATCTAAGAAAATGCTCAGTGCTTTCCATCGTCAAGGCACAGAAGTTGTGCAAAGGTATTTAGGTGGTAATATTCGTCGTCAAGATCAAGCATTTTTAGGTAACTTGTTCCGTTTAAACCTGTTCCATAGTAACATAACCACCTTAAAGTCCTTGATGTATGGAAACCTACCATCTATAACAGTAATGCGAACCAATAGCGACCCTAAAGATGATGTAGGAAGAGTCGCCGCCAATATCTTAGAACGAATACTAACCAATGACATAGAGTGTAACGGAAAAGAGTACCATACTGTTTTAGAAGCTGATTTAATGGACAGACTTGTTCCCGGACTAGGTTGTTCAAAGGTAAGGTATCAATGTTCTATAGACACAAATGAATATGGCGAAGAGTATGTCGCTGATGAGGCTTGCCCTGTTGAATATATACACTGGCAAGATGTTTGTTGGGGTTGGAGTCGTACATTTAAAGATATTCCTTGGATAGGTTTCCGTAGCTACATGAAAAAAGATGAGGTAGAGGAGAAGTGGGGTAAAGAAGTAGCTGATGGTCTTGAATACAAAAAACAAACAGCAAATGATTCAAAAGAAGATGTTGAAATGGATGGAGAGGATGGTCCTTGGCAAGTCGCTGAGATTTGGGAGATATGGGACAAAACTAAAGAGCAAATAGTTTGGTATAGCAAAGGATATAACAAAATATTAGAGACAAAAGATGACTTTTTAAACCTTGTAGGGTTTTATCCTTGTCCACCATTCTTTTTGGCTAATTGTACGACAACTTTGTACATGCCAAGAAGTGATTTTCACATGGCACAAGATTTATACAATGAAATAGATGAGTTACAGACAAGAATAAGCATAATCACGCAAGCAGTTAAGGTTGTAGGTGTTTATGATGCGGGAAGTGATGAAATTGGTCGTATGTTTGAAGAGGGTATGGATAATGACCTTATACCTGTTGAAAAGTGGGCTATGCTTAGTGAAAAAGGTGGTTTACAAGGTGTAATTGACTGGTTTCCAGTAAAAGATGTTGTAGAGTCACTTGTTAGGTTAAGAGAAGTAAGAGATGAAACAATAGGGTTGCTTCAACAAACTACAGGCATGAGCGACATAATGAGAGGTGAATTAAGCGGTCAATACGAGGGTGTTGGTCAATCTCAAATGAGGGCTAAATTCGGTAGTATTCGTATACAAGCATTACAAGATGAGTTCGCTAAGTTTGTAACTGATATGATGGAAGTTAAAGCTGAAATAATTTGTAAACACTTCGACATAGAGCGAATGGCTAACCTTGCTAATGTTCAAGCTATGAATGATGACCCTCAAATGATTATGCAAGGGTTGATGTTACTAAAAAATTATGATGAAGCAAAAATAAGAATTGAAATAAAACCAGAGTCTGTGGCTATGGTTGACTTTGCACAAAAACAAGCAGAGCGTACAGAATTCTTAGGTGCGTTGTCTAAGTATCTTCAGGCGGCAACTCCTATGATGGGAGCTCAGCCAGAGTCAACACCTTTTGTATTAGAAATGTTGCAGTGGGGTCTTTCAGGATTTAAAGGCAGTAAAGATATTGAGGGCGTATTAGATAAAGCAATTCAAGCGGCTCAAGAAAAACTAGAGCAAGAACAACAAAACCCACAACCAGATCCAGAGCAAATGAAAGCACAAATGGAAATGAACAAGATACAGGGTCAGTTGAAGTTAGAGCAGTTAAAAGCACAAAACAATATGCAATTAGAACAGCTTAAATCTCAAGCTAAACAAGCAGAGTTGCAAGGTGAAACTCAAAGAGATGTAATCAATACCCAAGCAAATGTAGAAGCTGATCTTGCTAAGATATCTGCTGAACTACAAGCTGAAATACAAGAAATAGTTGTTAAGTCGCATCTAGAAACAGAGACAGAAGCGGCAACGAGCGAAATCAATGCACAACAACACATAGCAGGAGTTATGGCTGAGATTGAAAAATTAGGCGTACAAACTGCACTAAAAATAGAAGAAATAAGAGCTAATACGAGGGCAAAGTCAGATGAGTAAAAAGAAGTGTACTAGTTGGATCCAACACCCTGAAACAGGAAAGTTGATACCAAGAGACGAGTATGTTTCCCCTCAAGATGAAAGATACTTTTATGCACAAGGAGACTTTAATTCGTTTGTTTCTCCTATTGATGGAAAAGTTATAGATGACAGGGGTAAAATGAGAAGACACATGGAAGAGCATGGCGTAGCCCCCAGTAGTGAATATAGTGCAGATTTTTTAGCAAGAAGAGAAAAAGCTCGCATAGACGAGATGCAAGGTAACACCAAAAGCCAAAATAGGCAAAGAAAACAAACCATTCAACGCATACTAGGAGAATATGAAAGTGGAAAATGAAACTAATGAAATTAAAGATTTACTAGAAGCAGAGTTTGACAAAATTGAAGAAGATGCACCAGAAGAAGAGGTTGTAGAGGCTAGTGCTGAAGAATCCGAACCCGAAGCTGACCCTGAGCCAGAAACAGAAGAAACTAAGGAAGAAGTTGAAGAACCTGTTCAAGCAAAGACTACAGAAAACCCTGTTGATAAAAAACCAGTAGAAGAAGTAAAGTCAAAAGCACCAATAGGGTTTAGCCCAGAAGCTAGGGAAGAGTGGTCTAATGTACCCAAAAAAGTTCAAGACCAAATAGTGAAAAGGGAGAAAGAGATAGCCCAAGCTATGCAAAATACTTCTGATGCTAGAAAAACTCATGAAATAATGACTAACTTTTTGCATAAAAATCACGCTGTATTGACAGCAGGTGGAAACCCAAACCCTTTTAATGAAATAGAAAACATTGTTAGTAATGTTGCACAGTTAAGAATGGGTAGTCCTGTGCAAAAGGCAGATTTACTAGCTGATTTAATAAATCAGTATGGGGTTGACGTACAAACCCTAGACCAAGTTCTTACAAAAAGAATGGGTGGAGAAGTACCTGCACAAGAAGGACAGGCTAACCCTGTGCAACAAAACGATAGTTTGCAAAGAATGCTTGATGAAAGGCTTGCCCCAGTAAATGATCTTTTGAGTGGGTTAAAAGACTATCATTCTCAGACTACACAGCAAACACAAGCAAATACTCAACAAAGTATTGCTGAATTTTCACAAGACCCCGCTAATGAGTTTTTTGAAGATGTGAAATCTGACATGGCAGATATTTTTGATTTGGCAACAAAAAGAGGTCAAAAATTGTCTTTAAAAGAGGCTTATGACAAAGCAGTTGCCCTACACCCAGAAATATCTAAAGTTTTAAGCAGTAGAAACAATGCTCAAAAAGTTATACAGAAAAAGAATGCGAGTAGCAGTGTTAGTAGTGTAAATACCAGAGAACCGAGTAGAAATAACTCAGGTGATGACCTCCGTGGATCTATTTTAGACGCTTGGGATGTAAATATGGGATAAGGGTTGCAATCTTTCTAGTTCTTTGGTAGTGTGCGTTCTAGAACTAGGGAGTTGTCAGCCTCGGTAGCACAACAAAGCACCTAGATCGTTAAAGTCTCAGCCTCGGTAGCAGACTATTTTTTAGAACTCAGCCTCGGTAGCAGTTCGCTCAAACCCGTAACTTTAACTTTTTAGGGAGAAAGTCTCATGGCTTTTGCTAATGCTAATTATTCGGGAATGCTTGCCACAACGATTGAGAATCGTTCAGCAACAGTTGCCGATAATGTGACAAACAACAATGCTTTATTGCGTCGTTTAAACCAAAGAGGTAATGTGAAGACCTTTTCTGGTGGTCACAAAATTCTTCAAGAAATTTCCTTCGCAGAAAACAAGAACGCAGGTTGGTACTCAGGATATGATCTCTTGCCAGTAGGTGTGAGTGATGTTATCAGTGCCGCTGAGTTCGAAATCAAGCAGGCGGCAGTTCCTGTCGTAATGTCTGGCTTAGAAATGATTCAAAACAGTGGTAAAGAAGCAATCATCGACTTGATGGAAGCTCGCCTTAAAGTTGCTGAATCAACTATGTCAAACTTGCTTGTTGGTGGCTTGTACTCTGATGGTACTGGCTCAAATGGTAAACAAGTAACAGGTCTTAACCTCGCTGTACCACTAGATCCTTCAACAGGAACTTATGGTGGTATTAACAGAGCTAACTATACTATGTGGCAAAGTGCTATCAGTGATAACACCGCCGCCGCAGTGACTTCATCGACTATTCAAGGTCTATGGAATACTCTATGGGCTAGTTTGGTTCGTGGTCAAGATCGTCCAGACTTAATTGTATGTGACTCTGGTGTTTGGGGTACATATATGGCTAGTTTACAGGCTACTCAGCGTTTCAGTAACACTAACGACGCTGATGCAGGATTTGTAACAGTTAAGTTTATGGACGCAGATGTAGTATTGGATGGTGGTATGTATGGAACTCACGCCGCAACAGATCTTCCCGCAGGGGATTTTGTTTCTGGTGCGACTGGTGCTCCTGCAGGAACAGCGTTCTTCTTGAACACTGATTACCTACACTGGCGTCCACACGCTCGTCGTAATATGGTTCCGTTAAGCCCGAATCGTCGTTACGCTACTAACCAAGATGCTGAAGTGCAAATTATGGCTTGGGCAGGAAACTTGACTTGTAGCGGTGCTAAATTCCAAGGACGCTTTGACGCTAACGGATAGTAACTTCTAGTAGCTTGGGGGGTGTAAAAACCCTCCTTTTTTAAATTAAACGGGAGAATTATTATGGCAGGAACTTATCCTTTAGCCTTAAATAATCTTGCAGTAGCAGACCCAAATGTAGAGGGGAGCTCTAGGCTCAGCTCTGGTATGGGTGCAGGAAGTTGTGCTCCTGGGATTGGAATATCTCAAAGAGACACAAGTGTAACTGCTAGTGAGTTTGATTTAGTAGCTACGCAACCACAAACATCTGGCAACATCGGATGGGGTGGTGATAATGCTGTTACTGGTCAAACAAGCTCTGATTTACCACAGCTTAAAGTAGTTGATTATGCGACACCTGACTTTAACAATGTTATCGGTTTGCAAAAAGCTGACAACAACGCCGCCGCAGGATCAGCAATCAACTCTGCAAGTGGTTATATCAACTCTACTGGGTCAGCTACCACGACTGATACTTGGTTGTGGGGTATTGGTTTAGTGGTGTAGTATGAACTTAGGAGCCTTAAAAGGTATCGTAAGTGCAGTAGCTCCAACCCTCGGGACTGCTTTAGGTGGTCCTCTGGGTGGAACTGCGGCAAAAGCTATTTCTGCAGTTTTAGGGTGTAAGTCAGACCCCCAGTCTATAGAAAAAGCAGTTGCCAGTGCTTCACCAGAACAATTAGTAGAGATAAAGAAAGCAGAACTAGACTTCGAAGCTAAAATGGCGGAGATGGAAGTTGACATTTTTAACCTCGAAACTCAAGATGTACAAGATGCTAGAAAAGCCTTTGCAAGCGATTGGACGCCTCGTATTTTTGGTTTGTTTAGTCTTTGCGGTTTTCTTGGCTATATCTTCCTCGTTACTCTACAACCACCCGATGCGAACAGTGATACTATTGTCAGCCTTGTACTTGGTTATTTAGGTGGGTTAGTGAGTGGCATCAGTAGTTTCTATTTTGGTGCGAGTCATAAAAAAGATGAATGAAGAAAGACTTTTAGAGCAATTAGTTATTCATGAGGGTTTAAAACTACAACCCTATAGATGTACATCTGATAAATTAACTATCGGAGTTGGTAGGAATTTAGACGATGTAGGTATAAGCACTGAAGAAGCAGAGTACTTGCTTAAAAATGATGTAAAAAGATGTGTAGATCAGTGTGAAAGAACATTTGACTGGTTTGAAGATGAATCAGACAATGTAAGAGAAGCAGTGGTTAATCTTGTGTTTAACATGGGTATGACCAGATTTTTGCAGTTTAAGAAAACAATAGCCCACATAGAAAATGGAGATTACGAGTTAGCAGGTATGGAATTACTTGATAGCAGGTATGCTGAACAAGTGGGTCAAAGAGCAATAGATGTAGCAAATCAATTATCAAACAAATAACACTACTAGAAGGAAACTAAAATGGCAGAATTAGAATATAATCATCAAATTTTTGACGCAGTGCAAGACGAAGCAGATAAAAACTTAGCTGTTAAGTTTATGTATGAGCCAATGATAAACCAAGCAAAGACTAAAGAAGAAGGAAGACCTGTGTATACAGAAAGGTTGTATGTCCATATAACAATTCCTGGACAAAAAGACCCAGTTATACGAAGAGCTAGTGAAAGTGATTTACAGCGTTTTCCTGAACACTACAAAAAGTTTAAAGATAGAGTTGGCGATCATAAAATTATAGAGGGTACTCCTCTTTCTGAATGGTCTTTAATAACTAAATCTTTAGCTCAAGAATTTGCTTTCTTTAATGTAAGGACAGTTGAGCAGTTAGCAGAAATGCCTGATTCAAGTGCTCAAAACATTATGATGGGTTTAGATTGGAAGCGTAAAGCTAGTGAATGGTTGCAACTACAAAACAAAGATGTAACCGCTAAAAAACTAGCAGACGAACTTTCTGCAAGAGACAAAGAGATTGAAGAAATGAAAGCTCAACTTGCAGAACTAACTAAACCAAAATCAAAAGCTAAAAAAGAGGTTAAAGAAGACTAATGCCGATCACTTCCGCAGGTACAGCAAACTCAGCGATAAACACTGTAGCGGCGGAGGTTGGTCTTACCCCAGTAGACGATCCTTGGGCTAATACAGAAGCACAATTTGCTCAAATGAGAGTACTTCTACAGTTAGTTGGAGAAGAACTTTGTTGGTTGGGTGAGTGGGAACATTTAAACAGGTCTCACTCTATAACCACCCAAGCAGGAGATACTGGGTTATATGATTTACCCTCAGATTACCTGACCATGATTCAGCAAACTGGTTGGGAGTTAAGTAACAACACCCCCTTGCTCGGACCACTAAGCCCTCAAGACTGGGCATATCTAAAAGGTAGAGATTTAATTAGCGAAAGTATATACGCTAATTTTAGGTTGCAAGATGGAAAATTTAGTATATTCCCTCAACCCCCTCCTGCAGGATTAACTATAGACTTTGAGTACAGGGCTAACACTTTTGTACAAGACCCCACAGCTCCAACTACAAAAACAGACACTATATCTGGCGGTGCTGACATAATACTGTTTGACAAAACTTTAGTCACTAGGTATTTAAAAGTAAAGTGGTTAGAGGCAAAAGGTTTTGACACAACAAAAGCTCAAGACGATGTAAATATGATGTTTGGGCTTGTTCAACCTGCTGACAATGGTGGTGGTAAAATCCTAAGTGCAGGGAGAAGTAGGCGTGGTTTCCCATATATTGACTCAAGATATAATGTGAGAGATACAGGATATGGCAGTTAGACCAAGATTTGATGTACCTAAAAGAGCTCAAGAAGCATCTATACAGCAGATAAACCTGCCTGCTCCAGATGGAGGAGTTGACGCTAAAAACCCACTCCCTAGTATGCAAGGAATGAACAGTATATACTCATACAATTTAACAGTAGAAGAGGGTGCTGTAAAAACTCGTCCAGGATACAGACAATGGGCTTTAGATTTAAAAACCAGTTCAGTGACTCATGTAGGAACATTGATTCCATTTATAGGAGCGACTAATAAACTGTTTGCAGTTACTAATGAGGGGATTTGGGATGTTAGCTCTTATAACACAACCCCCACACACGACCTATCAGGTTGGTCAGATACTTCTGCTAATGCGGGTTATGGTGTATGGACTTCTTTTACAGCAGACAATGGTGATCAATATATATTTTATGCTGACAGTGCTAATGGCATTTATCAATATAATGTAACTACCCCCACAACTCCTAAATGGGAAAGACCTACTTGGACTTTAAGCACTATTGACATAACTCCCAATGTTAATTTTGTTGTGGTTCATAAACAAAGAATATGGTTTGCACAAAGGGACAGTCAAACATCAGGCTATTTAGGTATTGGAGCAGTTTCAGGATCGGCGACAGAATTTTATTTCGGTTCTAAATTTAAACATGGTGGTGATTTAGTAGGGTTGTTTAACTGGACTGTTGATGGTGGTGGCGGTGTAGACGACTATTTAGTAAGTGTAAGTGAGGGTGGAGACTTAATTCCTTATAGAGGAGAGGATCCATCTTCAGCAGATTCATGGTCTCAAGTAGGTTCGTACTACATAGGTAAGCCCCCGAAAGGAGGAACTTTTGCTAGTGAGTATGCAGGAGAACTTTATTTCTTAAGTGCATTTGGCATATTAGCTATGTCAGATATTTTGAAAGGTGTTGATCTAGGAGATTCAAATAGAAACCCAAGAAGTTTAAGTTTTAAAATAGCCAGATTATTAAGGGATGATATATCTGCCAGAGGAAATTTGTATGGTTGGCAAATGACCTTTGTTCCAAGCAGAGGTGATTTAATTGTTAATACCCCTACAGGTGGAGTAACTTACGCTTTGCAATATGTTCTTAATTTAGCTATGGGAGCATGGTCGTTTTGGCGAGAAGTTCCTATGGAAGCAGTTACTGAGTGGAATGACAAACTCTACATGGCAGGATATTTAGATGCTACAGTGAATGTGTATGCTATGGATGTAAACAGAGACAATCAATTAATAACTGCTCCTGCAAGTGGACTTAATGGATCCGCTATAGATTTTTCTGTTTTATCTTCTTTTAGCCCTTTAAACAGTCCTGCACAATACAAAATGGCTCAGTATGTAAGAACAGATTTTTTAACGGATCAAGCAAGCACCCCCCATCAAACAAAAGTATTATACGATTATGATGTTAAAGAACTTAGTAGGGTAAATGCTAGTCCTGAAGATACAACTTTAACAACTGCCGTTTGGGACAGTAGTAACTGGGATCAAGCATTGTGGGGTAGTGGTCAGTACCTACCATACACAACTTCTGTTACAGGTTCTTCTGACATAGGAAGAACTGTTGCCATAGCTTTAAGAGGTACTGCTGACGGAAAAACAACTTTATTAGGGTGGGACTTAGCTTGGAAAACAGCAAGATACAGTCTATAGATTATAAGCCCATGACAATGGATGATTTTGAATGGTTCAAAGAAAGGCTACCTGTTTTTATAGTTGAAGACTCTAATGGTACTATGGTTTGGAGAAATGGGGAAAGGGTTGCAGGATGGATATTAGATAATTATACTGGTGCTAGTGTTCAATGCCATTTAGTTATAGATAAACCCATGTGTTTGAGGCATGGTGTTATAGAAGCAATAGCAAGTTTAGCTTTTGACAATTTAAAATGTAATGCTATATATGCTTTAGTTCCTAGTAATAGAGAAAAAGGGTTAAAGATTAATAAGCATATTGGGTTTACAGAAAAATGTGTTTTAAAAGGTGCATTTTCTAATGGGGTTGACTCACACATACTAGAGTTAAAACCTGAAAATTGCAAATACTATAAACCTAACTATCAGGAAGTAGCATAATGGGTAAAAAGAGTAGTGATCCTGCAGATGTCAAAGGAGCGGCAAGAGTAGAGGCTGAAGCCTCCAAAGAAGCAGGTCTTATGGAAATGTACGCTAATAAACCAAACCAAACTAATGTTCTTGGCACTACAACTTGGAATCCAACTACATTTACAGATCCTATAACAGGGAAGAAAATGGTTAGATGGTCTGAATCACAAGATTTAAACCCAACAACTCAGAGATCTGTAGACGCATTACTTGGTCAATTTGCTGATAGAAGTGAATTAGCACAAGGAATGAACCAAAGGATAGTAAATGAAATGGGTATGGCTCCTGACTTTGATCAATTTGGAGACTACCAAGATTTTAACTTTGATGACAGCAACCGCCAAGCAATAGAAGACGCTTTTTATGCAAAAGAAACTTCTAGGCTAGACGATAGGTATGGCAGAGAAGCTCAAGCAATGGAAATAGATCTAAGAAATAAAGGCTTGCGTCCAGGAGATCAAGCCTATGACTCAGCTATGGCTAACTTTACTACAGGTAAAAATGACGCTTATGAGCAAGCTCGTTTAAATGCCATTATAGGTGGTGGTGAAGAGTCTGACCGACAGTTTCAACAACAGTTTGATTCTTATGAGGCGGCGAATATGCTCAGGGATGCAAGATTACAAGATTACATAGGTAAGCGTGGCTTTAGTTTAGAAGAACAAGATAAACTAAGTGCGTTAAATGACTTGACAAGTTTCGCAGGATTGGTAACAGGTCAAGGCGTAGGTGGTAAAACAGACTCAGGAACAAAATCGTAAATAGGAGATTATAATGGCTTTTGTATCAAGTAACAGGTTTATTCCAACAAATGCGTACGACGTACCAGACTACACAGAGGCGGAAATACAAGACGCACAGTCTAGGGCAAATGTAAAAAATCAAGAAAACGCTATCCGTAGTCAAAATACTCTCGGGGCGGCATATCTGTATAACAAAGGAATGGAAGCGGCGGATAAATCTCCTATAAGCGATTCCATAGCAAAAGCATTTGATAAACTTTTTCCAGGAAAAGACAGCTCAGGTGTAGAAGTAGTTGATAAAAGCATGACCAGTGCTGATATAAATGCCGCTAATCAAGCGGGTAATATTCCTGGAGCAGAAGTAGTAGACCCTAGTGTAACAATAGACCCCACTTTAGCAGAAACAGTGGTTGATCCAAACACTTTGACTAACACAGCTTCAACTGGAGCTGACTTAGCCAATGCTGTTAATGCGAATGCTAATCTTGCGGCAGGAACAACAGGTGCGACCACTGCAGGAACAGCAGGAACAGCAGGTGCGACCACTGCAGGAACAGCAGGAGCGGCAGGAGGGGCAAGTGGATTAGTTTCTATGCTCGGTCCAGTCGCCGCCATCGCAATTCTAAGTAAATTATTTGGATAAATTATGAACCCTAATGACTTATTAAAGAACTCTGTTGTAGATAATCAACAACCTAATTTTAGCTTAGATCAAACTTTTGCGAATTTGAATGATGCTTTGACTAGAAATACTCAAGCTACTGCAAATCTCGAAAGTACAGATCAACCCTATGCGTATGCACAAGCGTTGAGAAACCAACCTTTACCAACCCCAGATTCGTCTACTGGGTATATAAGTCCTTTAATGGTATTAGGAGACATAATAGGTAAATCTACAGGTCGCAGAGATGTAAGGAATCTAGAAGCGGAAAGAAAAGGCTACATGGACACTATAGCCGAAACTAAAAATAAACAAACTCAGTTTGATAACTACCTAAACTACAACAAAGAAAGAAGAGCTTTAGCTAAAGAAGATAGAGACATAGAAGATCATACAAGAGGTAGGTATGATGAAGATACAGCAACATTTACTGATGGTAAAAACAATATAACTGCAAGATTTGATAAGGATCAAGGCACTTGGGTTGACACAAATGGTGATCCGCTAGACTTAAACAGTTGGACAGAAGTTGAAGCAAGTGGTTATGGTGGAAAAACTTTAAACTCTAAAGACCTAGTTGCACTTTCTAATGACTCTCACATGGCAGGAACTTTGCGTAAGTTAAAAGGCGAGTTTAAACCTGAATATGCTCAATTAAGTGGTCTTCCTACCAGTATTTTAAACGGCATAGTACAAGGTTTAGAAAGACAAGACCTGCTTGAAATGGCGGCAGACGAAGAACTCACTAAAGATGCTAGAGAAGCTATAATTTGGTGGTCAAACTTTAACAGAGAGTTTAGCTTAATAGAAAGACACGCATTATTCGGTGCTACTTTAACTAACAATGAATTAGCCAGTTGGAAAGAGGCTCTTGCGTTAGAGAAAGGTATGGATCCTGATTTAATAACGTCTCAATTAGACAATATATCAGGTTTAATGGATGAAAAATTCATAAGAAAGTTAAACGCATTGAAAGCATCAAGACGAGGTCAAAATGATGAAGATGCCATTATCAAAGCGGCGGAAGGAGTCTATAGCTTCAACAATGACACTGGTGGGTTTGAAGTATTTACTGAACCTACTATTCCAGAACCCTCATCAGATGAGATCACCACTTGGGTAAGTAGTATTGACGATCCTAAAGTTAAGAAAATAGTAGAAGGATACCCCTTAGAAAAGCAAATTCAATTGTACAACCAACAAATTAAAAAAGGTGGTAAATAATGTCTTTGACTCTACAAGATATTGATGACTTTGAAAAAAATTATGAGTCTCAGCCTGATGAAACAAAGTCTACTGGTGGTAAATTTTATCCTGACTGGGTTAAGGATGATCTTTCTAAACAAGTCTATGACATGGAAAAACAAGCAATAGAAGAAAAATATGAGGGAGAAAGGCAAGCACTAAAAGACAAAGTTCAAGCAGAAAGAGATTCAAATACAGGCTTTGGTCAAAATTTAAAAGACATGGCGTATGGTCACGCTAGTACCCTTGAAAGAGGCATCTTTAACACTCTTAATTCTGTGGGTTTGTACTCAGATGAAAAATTAGACAAGTTGTATGAAAAACAAAAGATGTTAGACCAATTTGATCCGGGACTCAACCCTGATTCTGGATATACAACAGCAGGAAATGTAACAGGTGCTTTACACATGGCAATTCCGGCGGCGATTGCTTTACGACAATACGCTATACCTGTTTTATCAAGAGCACTTCCAAGTGTAGGAAGTAGACTCATGGCGGCTCCGGGATCTTCTAGTGCTTTAACAGGTAATCTAAGTGGTACAGGCTCTACTCTCGCCGCTATGGGAGAGGGTGCGTTCTTAGGTAATGCTTTAAGTGATAACGAAGATAGAACAGGAGATGTGGTTGGTAGTTCCTTGCTTAGTGGTGGTATAGATACTGGTCTTAGGTTAGGCAGTAGAGGGTTTATAAGAGGCTTGGGTCAAGCTGATGAAATGGTCACTGCTTTAAAAAATACAGTAGGAAAAGTTAATAATAAACCTGCATTCGTACCCATACTGCAATCCACCGACCCTGTTTCAAAATCTGCCAGTCAGCCAAGAGTAGGAACTGCCGTAACAAGAAAGATTATGGATATCGCCGCTCAATTCCCTGGAGCTCAGTCTATTATGAAAAGGCAATCTCAAGATTTTGGTAAAGATGTCAACGAAAGTTTATTAAGGCGTTATTTTCCAGGAAAGGATAAAGCTAACACTGCTGTAAATGCCTTAGATGCCCCTCGAGGCAATTTTGCTAAGGCTATAGATGCTAGTAGGGGTACATTAAAAAGTGGCTTAAATACACCTTTAACAGCTAATCAACGCATATTAGCCCAGTCCGCTAGTAAAGCTAGGGGTGGCAACCCAACGGGTCAGCAAATGGCTAATGAATCTAGAAGTATACTAGGAGGACAAAATGTCGCTAGACCTAGTGGCTTCCAAGCAAGTCCTACAGGTGCATTAACAGATTTAGCTGACGATTTAGCGGTAATACAGTCTAGGCAAATCGGTCCTGCAGACTTGGCAACCAGAAGTTGGTTCGCTAAAATACCAATAGCAAGTTCAATAGCGGGTGTTGGTGCTAGAGTTATAGCCACTAAAGGATTCCAAAACTTCCTACTAGGAAGTACAAGGTTACAACAAATGGTTCAACAGGCTCTTAGGTCAGGTGATAAAAACCAATTAAACAGAGTTATGAACGGAATTATTGCTGAGTACTCAGCATCATTTAATACAGAGGATTAAAATGTCTAGAGACGGAAGCGGAAATTACACACTACCTGCAGGAATCAACCCTGTAGCAACTGGAACAACTATAACTTCAAACTGGGGTAACACTACACTAGAAGATGTGGCGACAGCTATGACAGACAGCTTGAGCCGTAGTGGTAATGGTGGTATGTTAGCTCCCTTTAGAGCAACTGATGGCACTGTTTCCGCCCCCTCCATGAGTTTTAACAGTGAAACCAATAGTGGTATATACAGAGCAGGAACAAATGACTATAGGCTTGCTGTTAATGGTGTTGACAAAGCTAGAATCACAGACACAGCAGGGATGGCGGCTTTTCAAGTCTATAATTCCACCACTTCCACTTGGGAAACTCTTGCTATGCACGACGATATTTCAGCAGGATTATCCTCTATTTTAGCTCTCGGTAATAATACTGGGTCTAACAATGTAATAGTAGATAATAATTACGAAATTCAATTTGGCAGTACAGGAAATGCAAACAAATCATCAATAAGTAATAGTGGAACTGATACTACATGGCTTCAAAGTGGGGTAGGAGGTTTAAACCTATACTTAGATGGTGCAGGTAGTGGTATTGAAATAGGTAAAAATCAGTATCAATGGAAGATAGACACCAATGGCAAGACTACCATAAGACATGGCTACACAGGAACTCCTGCCACTGTATTAGAGACAGAAGCCACAGGTATAAATGTAACTGGAACTACAACCAGTGATAAAGTAGTTATATCAGATAACAGCACTGACGCTGTTCAACTTCAAATTACTAATGGAGTAGGGGCTAGTTTAGAAGTAAATCAAACTGCTGATCAAGGTGGGACTGTAGTACAAGAAAACGGAACTGGTAGTTTAACATTTAAAGCTAACGACTTTTACTTGCAAGATTCTTCAGACAGCACCAACAGATTTTCTTTTACCGAAACAAACACTACAATATATAATGGTGGCGGTGGTGCAGAAATAATCACTAGAACTGGTAATGATGGGGTTACTTTCCAAGATGATGTATACATAAAGGATAACAAGTATTTATATTTTGGTGATTCTAATGACCTTAGAATTTACCATGCCCCAGATAATAACTATATAAACACCAATAGTCAAGACCTTACACTAGGAGCTCCTGCGAGCAAAGCTATAAACTTTGCTAATACTGGTGCTACTAGAATAATTATTGATGACAGTGGTCTTAAAACTAATGGTGCATCAGGAATAAAGTTTGGCTCGTCTGTTTACATGGATGGAGTGAGTACGGACTTAACAACGACAGCTACCACCACCACACTAGCAGACTCTTCCGCTATTAAAGCCTATGTAGACTCTCAAGTAGGTGCTAGTGATACGCTAAGTGAAGTTTTAGCAAATGGAAACACCACTGGCGTAACCAAGATTGAAGTCAACAACACTTCTGGCGGTATAGACCTCATTGATAACGCCAAAATTCTTTTTGGAACTGGTGATGATTTAGAGATTTATCACGATGGCTCAGACTCTATCATTGCAGAAGCAACTGGCACTGGGGATCTTTTAATACGAGGCAACAACTTAAAGCTACAAAAAGGCGATGGTGCTGAAGATTATTTAGTAGCCACTATGAATGATAGTGTAGCTATAAAGCATGATAATGCTACAAAACTTGAAACTTCAACTTCTGGTGTAACCGTAACTGGCACTGTAACTAGCGATGGTCTTAGTGTAGATGCAGGATCAAGCAACACTGACGTTACCATACACAGCTCAACTGGCTCGGCTAAATTACATATAAACACTGATGGAACTGGTGGAACTGACTACGGAATCATAGAGTTAGGTGGCACTGATGGTGCTTTTATAGATATAAAAGAGCCTAATAGTGACGACTACGACTTGCGAATTGAGCATGGTGTAGCTAGTGATAATGTAAGTTTTGTGTCATCTAAGGATCCTTTGGTTTTACAAACACAACCTACAAGTGCTGGTGGAACTGGCGGTGAAGTAACAATTAAGAGGGAGGGTTCAACTAAACTTGCAACTTCTGCAACTGGCATTGACGTAACAGGCACTATAACTGCCACAGGAGATATATCAACAACTGGTACAGGGGCAAAAATAACTGCTGAGAAGTTGAATATAAACAGTGGTAAATTGTTCGTCGACGATGCAAACAACTACCTAGTGAAGATGGGTGGTTATGGTTCAGGAAACTTTTTCGGTACAACTGGTCAAGAAAACTGTGCTCAATACACTGTAGGTGTGGGTTATCAAGGTAAGTTAATTGAAGAAACTCGTATACAGACGTTTAAAATAACTGGAGCAGGATTTTTAAACATGCACACCACTAACAAGCATGTTCTTGTTCCAAAACAAACGGGTAAGTATTTTGTTGTAACTGATTATGAAATATATAATGATTATGGCACAAGAACTGGAACAGGTACAGGTGGTTGGGATGTTACTACTGCCCCTTGCTATCTTTTAGGAACTTTCAACAACAGTGATAACACTGGAAATTTTTTCTCTCAAGGTGGTTTACCTAGATCAGTTGCAATTAAAACAGGAGATTGGTTGCACCATAAAGATCCACCAATATCAGACTCAGGTGGTATTACAATCTATGCCAATAGAGATTTAATGATATACACGCAAGTTTCAGGAAACAATATAACTGACATCAATGCCGCTCCAGATGGATCTCATTACATTAAAATTAAGTACAGGATTCTTGACGCAACTGCAGACTTTATACAAGATCCTTTACTAACAACATTCAACACTTAGGGGTTTAAATGGCTAGAGTAACAACAAAAGAAATATTATCAAAAATAGAGAAGCATGAGTCTGAGTGTAATATCAAATATGACCATATAAAACAAAGACTTGATGAAGGATCTAAAAAATTTACTAGAATAGAATACTATATCTGGGGAATATATGGTGCAATTTTTATTACTGCTATTGCTGATAGGGTCGTCTTATAGTCTCGCACAAGATACAGACAGTGGTAATACAAGCTCGCAAACTGGAGACTTAAACACTAACCAACAGGGAGCAACAGTAGACAGTAACAACGAGACAGTTACAAACACTAATCAGTATAATGGTGCAGGATCAGCCTCAGAGATACCAGTGGCTTCAGCAGTCGCACCAAGTTTGATGTCTGGTGGTCAAGACTCATGCTTAAAAAGTTTAAGTGGTGGTGTTTCTACTTTGCAAGTAGGGATAAGTGCAGGAAGATACCAAATAGACGAGGATTGTAACAGGCGTAAAGATGCACAAATGCTTTTTACCCTGAACATGAAAATAGCGGCGATCACAAGAATGTGTCAATCTGACAGTATATGGAGAAGCATGTTCGAAAGTGGAACACCTTGCCCCCTTATCATAAAGGGCAAGGTGGTGGCAGGAAAAAATGCTTATCTAACTATGAAGCGTATGCCAAGTTTGTTCGTGAGAGGCTATAAAGAGGATAAAGAATATTTTGATGTTGCTCTGGGCATAGGTAATGGAACAAATGGTGATACAGAAAGCAGTAAGAATGCTAATGGTAAGTCTATTAGCGAGCGTTTCCGTAGCGTCGAATAGTGACAATGGGGTGTACTACCCTCAATCAGTTACTTTTGGGGCTTTAATCGACCCCAATATAAACCCTTTAAGACCTACAGGGGAGTTTGTAGAGATTCAAGAACTGGTAAACACTGCTAACTACATTAATACTCAAGTGAGTAATGCAACAGCTAGTGTAATAGAGATGCAAATGGGTGTCCCCAGTTCAAGCGACAGTGTTGATGGGTTGGTTGTTCCAGTTGCAGGAAGAACTGATTCTCACAAAATTGACTTGGTGGAAGTCGCATATTACAACCAGTCGATATTAGATACAGTAAACGCAAATTATTATTCAGCAGAACATTTATTGGTGGACTCTTATGAAGAAAATATTTCAGAACTTCAAGCAGCAGTGGATATCTTTAGCGAATCAGCAACTGAGATTAGTAAAGCAGAAGCTATATACAATGAAGCTATTAACGCTCAAACTGAGGATGAGCGTATACAACTCCAGAATTATATTCGTGCAAATGATGTGCAAATTGACCAGTCAACAGTTCAAACCTTTAACCAATCACTTGACGTCATTGAAGATAAAGCTCAAGAAGCTACAGCAAGTCTATGGGCAAGCCAAGACCAAGCAGTCTTAGGCATGATCAACCATGACGCTATAAGCACATTATCCAACATAACAAACTCCACAGTTTCTTATGACGTATGGTCAGACCAAATGACAATAACATGGGACAATGCTACTGACACTGTTTTACAAGGTGTATTTTTCAATAACGAGGATGCTATAGGTTGGACACAAGCAACCACAGAAGTTTATGACGGGTTTTATCAAGACACTCCCCCAGTTACTATAAATGAAATGTACTCAGCCTACAGCTATGGAATAGGTGAGGTGGTCGCTTCTGCAGGAAGTGGTTATCAAATTAATGCAAAACTTTATGATCCAGTGCAGTTAGTTCAAGATGTGATAAATGTTACTAATGAAAACCCAACAACTAACTACAACAACCAGAATGGAAATCTAGGTGGTATACAGTGAGTTTAGAAGATATTGAATTAGATATAGGTGGTACTAAATTCAAAGGAATTTACATAGCTATACTGATTTCATTTGCTACTACTATAGGTGGTGGTATCTGGGCGGCAAGTGAGTTCGTCTCAAGGATAAGTAATCTAGAAGCAAGTGTGGAAGAGCTAAGTTCGTCGATACCAGACATTACTCCAGTGCAAGAAAAAATAGTTGCCATTGAAACAAAAATTGAAGATAATGATCTTGGGCATCTGCAAGGCAAGTTGGCGGAGCTTGACACACTACTGAATAATATAAAAGAGCGTCAGACGGAAGTTTTGACAGATGCCTCTACTTCCACTGCAAAAGTCGTGCAAATGGAAAAGGACTGGATAGAAGTTCGTAATGAGTATAAGAAAATGGCAGACGCAATAAAAGAATTTGAAAAACAAGTAGCAAATTTTAAAAGAGAAGTCGATGATCTTTGGAAAGGTCTTGACGCAGTTTCATCACCACTAGGGTAATTAATCATGGGTAGAAAAAGAAAAGGTTGTGGTAAGTAATGGGTAGAAAAAGAAAAGGTGGTTACGGAAAATAGTTAAAAGTATAAAACTCTTTTACCATTTTCAAGTGTAACACCATGACCCTGTAGGGTTATTCTATACTCTCCAGTCTGCATGTCCCCAGTGTTCGCTATGCGGTGGGGGAACAAACCATTATGTGTATACAAAATTCCCAAGCTGTATCTAAAATGTTTGTGTTCAGGATATATGTCTTCTAGCAAAACTTTTTTAAGGTGTTCTTCAGTAACAACTTGATCCCAGTAATCCATACCCGCCCCGACTTTTGGTTGTTCAATTAAAAGTGTAAAGCTGAATGGGTTTCTTATTTCTTGACCCCAATTAATGTGAATAAAAGGTTCGTCTATATGGGCGTGTCCTTGCTTACCATTCGCATCTTCCCTAAAAATATGAAATCCTGGAAACGCTACGCCGTTTGGTTGTTCGTAATCTGCTTTATAGAAGTCGTACACTTTACGCAATAATGGCTCAAAGTGTTCGTGTAAGGTGGGGTTGTTTAAGTTCGCAATAGTAGGGTAGGCGTCTGATGGGTCTTGGTAGGTGGCACTCCCTAGTGTGTTGAAATGCCCCCTATCAATCCATTTATCTTGTAAGGTTTTAACTTTACTAGACCAACCTATGCACTCCCCCATAGTTAAAAATTTATGTGATGCTATGAGACAACCCTGAGCATCGCAGGAATGGGGGAAGACAGTGTCTCTCTGGTTGGAGCTACCTGTCTTGGTTGACATAACCTTTTAAATCTTTTTGCACCACTTCCTCTAATAAATCATTAAGTAAGTGTTCGGCTTTGGGTAAGTCTGCTTGTACTATAGCCCAAATTACCTCTGTTTCAAGTTTACTAAGGTTATAACCTAAAAGCCAATGATCAACATTATCATAATCGTCTTGGTGTATGCCCCTAACTCTAGCATACTGAGCTTTATTAACAAAGCTAATTGCTTTCTCTAAATCTTCGTACCTGTTACCTTTATCTCTTTGAATATACTTTGTAGCACAACCTAAAAGATAGTGCATGTTCGTGTCAATAACCATGTCCCAGTGTTGATAGTCGCCACTGTAATGGTCGCCACCTATTTGTGTTACTTTACTCATTTCCATTCTCCCCATTTTATACAAGCTGTTTTCCAGTTTAAATCTTTAATTTGCTCTATAAACTCTTCACCAGACCTACCACGCTTTCTTTCTAAATAAGCCCAGTACATAGGTTTAGCGACTTTGTTAAACCAACTCAACTTAAACTTATAATTTCTAGGCATACCCTTTACAAAATCACTTGCATCTTCTGTAAGGTTTTCGTAACTGTGGTTTTTATCTATTATAGGCATTGTTTCATAAAACCCATAATTATCCTCAGTTGGTAGTGTAGGGTATCTAATAGAAGAAAGCTCTTTAAAATTAGGTAAGTCTACATACATGTGAGCATTATTAGTAAACACAATGTAATGACCTATAGGTATTCCAGTTGCAAAGGAAATTACTTCATGCAACATAGTCATGTGAACAGCATTAGCACCTGTCATACCCCATACTACATCATTACTTCTATTACAAACTGTCATGTTAAGTTTATCTTTAACAGTTCTAAAATATATGTGAGTATTGCAAGGTAAGTCATTATGCTCTTTGTTAAGGTCTACAGCACCATCCCACATAGACAAAACTGCCCTGCGAGTATTGGCATTTTCTTTTAGTAGCTCTATAACATTAAGTATTTGGTCTAAGCCAAAGTGTTTCCGCCATCTGTAGCCGTAAGCCCCATGTATCAATAACTCATTTTTAGAGTTATTTTGGTCAGCGTACTCTACAAACCTACTATTAAAGTGCTGTATCCAATCAGCCCTATTACTACCCGACATCATCCATATAAACTCCATTACATGAAAATATGGGTTGGCTTGTCTAATAGGATCTAGTAAAACCCTATGCAAAGGATTTTTAACAGTTATGGTTAGTGGCTCTTGTAAAGTGATTACATCACCATTCCTACTACTTTCTTTTTCGCCCAACATGCTCATAGAAATCATCATTTCTGTAAACATTGTTGGCACGTCTCTTACTGATTTTTCCATAGTTCCCCCTATAGTTAAAATTTATGCCCCATTATACATGCGTTTACTTCGACCGCTACCAGTAGATACCCTCATATACTTGTCAAATTCACATAAACAATTTTGCAAATCTTGAGCATGTATATCTGGTATACCACTACCGCTTAATCTTTCAGTAACTTCCTCATGTAAGTGTGGCATACAGTGGTAAAATTCTTTTGGTGTAACACGCTCTACACCATTTACCCATGCCATACCTCTTAAACTTCCTGGACCATGAGCACACCAACTACGCCAATCTAGAGCATCTTGTAGATGATGCCCTTTTGTATTTTTTAAGTCAGCAATTACTTGTGCAGACATAAAGCTCCCAAGCCCCTGTAAGCCCGTTAGGGCGGTGTGAGCTTGTGCTAGGGTAGTTGCATTGGCTACTGGGTCTTTTTGCCCCCACAAAGCCTGTAGTAAGCCCCCAATATACTCATGCTTGGGCATAGCCCTACCATTAGTGCTAACAATATAAGCAGACCCCCATGCACCTTGTCTTGACATTACAGCACTCCACATAGGGGGACTGAAAGTAGTCCAAGGGAAGCCTAGCCTGAATAATGACTCTAGCTTATTAACAACCCTAGCCATTATCATATTTTGAGTAGCAACTTCCATATACATGGGGTCAAACTTTTGGCGAATACCAACAGTTACCTTATCATCTTCCCTATGTACATTACAAAAGTAAGTTGCTTGAAATACTTTGTCAAGACTCCATGGTCTAGGAAAACCAGACTCTTTAGCTTGCTTGACTTTGTACCTTTCTTTGATCCAATAAATTAGCTCTGCCAAACTTTCCTGCCTTTTTCCATTGGATAATGACATCTGTACGCTCCTTACCGCCCCATGCGGTTTTTGTTTTCTTTTTTACAACTTTAACGAATGGTTTATGTAGTTCATGTAGTTTTTCTGCAGATTGTTTTTGTAGCTCATCTGTTCTGTATGTGCTACACCCTCCTGCTGTATTACTACCCCCTTGATTATGCACCCAACTATTAAGACACATATTATCATAGCCTAGCTCTAGCATTTGTAAAAGCATGTCAAAATCTTCCATAACAGGTAGCCTGTCATATCTTACATCATGCTCTTTTAGTATGTCTAGGTTTAAGCCTGTAACTCTAATTATCCTAGTGTTTACATCAAAGGGGGCAGTTTTCCTGTTTCCACCCTCTCTAGGACAAACTCCCACTACAGGATATGTATACAGTGCAGACTCTACACTAGCAATCATATCTTCTATATCTGAATGACTACTAGGTGTGAACTTGCTTGGGTCATCTTTGCGTCTAGTTGCAAAAACAAGGTCGTCATCCATTATTAAAACTCTGCCAGAATAATTATCTATTATCCACTGTCTTGTCGGACCGACTGTTTGTATATGGTCTGGTAAAACCCTAGTTCTTACATTAGCATCTTCCCAAACTGGCAACTCTCTTTTTTGTATTACTAAAGAAGTTATATCTTTTACAGACTGAGGTAAACTTTCCCAAGTAGATTGGTTCCATCTACGCCCATAGGTTGGAATTAATATTTCCATGATGTTTTTTCTCCCCATAAAAAAGCCCTCCGAAGAGGGCTTGTTTTTAAATGCTTACTAACCAACATCAATAAATTTTCTGCTGATATCGTAAGCGATGTCTTGGTACTTAACACCATTTCTAAGGGCATCACCCACAGTGTCAGCACCATTATATCCTTCAAACCTAATAGCAGATTTACTACCTGCTTTCTTAGGGTTTTCATTTACTAGTAGCTTGAGGGATAACTCTTCAGGATAAAGCGAGCTAAACTTGCTTCTCCTAGTTTTTGGTTGTGATAAAATCATAATAATCTAGCCTCTAATTAACAGAGTATTCAGTGTACTATAGTAGATACTATTATTGCAACACCCTATCTATAAAATGTAAACTAATTTTTTCAGTAGGCTCGTTTTGCGTTTCCCTTAGTACAAAGTCAGTGGGTAATGCTTCGATTAAATGCACTATATCACCAATAGGTATAAATGGATTGTCGCCAAACATATCCTTAGCCTCGGGAGAGACAGGGGTTACTACAGGTGGCTCTGTGCCATTCCATAAGCAAAGGTCGGCTATACTTAAAACTTTGCTGTTTGTCATATAGCACCCCCATCAACCCAAAGACCACCAGTACCATTACCAAAGGTCGTTGGCTTACCTAAAATCTTGAATGGCAGGTTAAATTTGGTGTAAAGTTTTTTGCCAATAATTTCGTCAACATCATCAGGGTGGACTAAAATACGCTTTACAGTAGGGTTGTACTGTAAATAAGTGGATATGCGTTCATACACATTGGTTTTTAACATAACTAATTCCCCATTAATAATTTATGTACATCATTTTGCACTGCTGTTTTATTACCTAATACCTGTACTACACGCTCGTCAAGTGTACTTTGAGCAACTAATAAGTAGCACATAACTATATTACTTGCTTGCCCTTGCCGATACAACCTATCTATAGTTTGAATATACCACTCTAAGTTCCATGTAACACCAAACCAAACCATGTGATGACAGCTACCATGAATGTTTAACCCATGACTACTACCACTGTGCATCACTAGATAAGGTATTTTACCTGAGTTAAAATCTTGCTGTATTTTTTCATACTTTCTACCTGTTACTCCTGTTATGCAGACAGCAGATTTACCTAGCATTTGCAATATTCTATCTCTGTCATGAGTAAACTCATATATTATCATTAAAGGGTGTCCGTAGGTTTCCTCTATTATTTCATCTAGAGCTTGCAATTTTGCATCATGAACTTCAAACACATCACCATTCTCATTGAACACTGCCCCATTAGCTATCTGCCTACACTTAGTTCCTGCGGAAGCAGTATTGGAAGCAACAATAGTTCCTTGATTTAAGTCAGTTATAAATTGCTTTTCTACTTCTTTATATTTTTGCAGTGCTTCATCTGGTAACTCTACTGGTCTTATTACCCTGTTAAACTTTGGCATGTCTAGGTAATCTTCTGCGTTTAACCTTAGAGTTAGTGGGGCTATTTTATCAGTTATGTCTTTTGAAGCATTGGGGAATGGTTCGTATGTATATCCGCCAAACCCAGTCTGGAAAAAGTATTTATTTTTGTAATGAGTTACATATTTACCTAATGATTCCCCCATGTCCATTAGGTAAACTTGACTGAATAAGTCTAGTAATCCATTGGGGGCTAGTGTCCCTGTTAATATCCATCTATACTTAAAATTATTCAAGTGCTTCTTTAATGCTTTAAATCTTTTGCTTTGAGAACTTTTAAACTTTGTACTCTCGTCTACGCAAAGTATGTCAAACTTAGGCATGGTCGATTGCTCACAAAGCCATTGAATACCCTCTGGATTAACTAGATATACATCAGCTTCTTCATTTAACGCCTCTAATTTATTTGCCCCATGTATTATGGAAAATTTTAAGTGCTGTAAATGAGACCATTTTTCTGCTTCTTGTCTCCATGTTCCGTACATCGGTTTAAGGGGTGCGATAACTAACATGGTTTTTACCATTTCTTTGTATTGCAAAGACTCAAAGGCATCTAGGGTTATAACAGTCTTCCCCATTCCGGGATCTAACAAGAGACCTGCACCACCCTCACCTCTGGTTAGCAGTTGCTCCCCTCTCCTTTGATAGCTATGAGGTTTGTATTGCATAGTTTAATTCTTCCTGTAAAAATTCTATAGCTTCTTCAGCACTGTCAAACCACAGTGCCACGACATTGTAATCATATAAGGTTTTCATTCTATGGTATTGCAATCTTGTTGGTGCTTTACCATTTCTTTTTAACTCCATCCATATATGTTTACCACTTGGTAGAATAACTATTCTATCCATCCAACCTTTTTCACCCATAGGTGTAAACTTTATGAACAAAAC
>TARA_R100001163_G_scaffold40232_1_pt1 | contig 25006 bp, 17 predicted proteins | sample TARA_R100001163 | Tara Oceans TARA_R100001163 (sample SAMEA2621285) | marine metagenome | biome: marine biome (ENVO:00000447); feature: deep chlorophyll maximum layer (ENVO:xxxxxxxx); material: "saline water (ENVO:00002010), including plankton (ENVO:xxxxxxxx)" | depth 120 m
GCTCTTTACAATGATCCAGACATTGAAGTTATAGAAGCTGGGAACGGAGTTAGGCTTGGATCAGACTTATTTACCCCTTGGGAATCTTACGGCACTCACCCATCAGACCCCTCTGTGTTGGAGGCTATAAATGGAGACGGCAACAAAGAAAGAATGGCTCAATATGGATTCTATGGAATAGATGAAATTATAGAAAAATGCAAACCAGACATATATCTAGGAATCGAAGATATATGGGCCTTCCCAGATTATCATAAAAAACCTTGGTGGAATAAAATAAATAAAGTTCTTTGGACCACCTTGGACAGTCTTCCAATTTTAGATCAAGCCATCCAAATGGAACCGCATTGCGATAAAATGTTGGTTTGGGCATCTTTCGCAGAAAAAGAAATGAAAAAGCTTGGTCACAAAAATGTAGAAACTCTACATGGGGCAGTTGACTACGAAAATTTTAAACCCTTAGAAAACAGAGACGAAATAAGAAAAAAATTCGGACTAGAAGACCAGTATGTTATTGGATTTGTTTTCAAAAACCAACTAAGAAAGTCTGTTCCAAATCTTTTGCAAGGCTTTAAGATTTTTAAAGAAAAAAATCCAGAAATAAAAAGCAAATTATTGTTACACACAGACTGGGGTGAGCGCGGCTGGGATATACCTAGATATATAAAAGAGTTAGAATTAGATCCCAAAGATATTCTATCTACATATGTCTGTCACTCTTGTGACTTTTATCACATCGGACCCTACCAAGGTGAAGATCATAATTGTCCAAAATGCGGTAAAGAAAAATCATTTAAAACAAAAACAAGTAATAAAGGTGTCGGTGAAATAGAATTAAATGAAATCTATAATTGCATGGATGTATATTGCCACCCTTTTACTAGTGGTGGTCAAGAGCTTCCAGTGCAAGAGGCTAAGTCTGCTGGACTGATTACTCTTGTCACAGAATATTCTTGCGGAACTGACTCATGTTACGAAGAACAAGGGGGTATCCCTCTCAAGTGGAATGAATATAGAGAACCCCACACTCAATTTATCAAGGCTTCTACTTGTCCTTATGATATAGCTCAAAAACTAAGCAGGGTTTATTATATGGACGAAACTGAAAAATACAATTTAATCACAAAAGGTATAAGATATGTAAAAGAAGAATTTTCAGTTGAGTCTATCACAAATAAATTAAAAGAAATTCTTTTTTCTCTTAAAAAACCTGTAGCGAAAGAACAACAAGAAGAAGAAGAAAATAAACCACAACCCGTTGATTTGTCTTCTTTATTGGACAAGGAATCAGAAGATAGAATCCTTTTTGTTATGCCAGAATCCGCTGGAGACGTATTTATGGCGACATCTTTATTACCTTCAATTAGAAAAACTTACCCTGATAAGGATATATATTTTGCCACAAAAAAAGAATATATGCCAATATTAGACGGCAATATTCACATTCATAAAGCTTTAGAATATTCTCCTCAAATGGAAAATCTACCACTTATGGAAGGAAGATTACAGAACAAAGGGTATTTCCATATATGCTTCTTGCCCCACATTGGAACACAAAGGCATTTAGACTATTTACATCAAGGTGACGGTGATAAAATAATGTTTAATTTACATTCAGATAATTATAATAAAAATTATGCACCTAATTGAAAGATATGCTCTGTCAACAGGACTTGAAATAGATAACCCAACAATCTCTGAACAATTTTTTCCCACATCTTGTCAGGAATATGTTTGCTTTCACGCCTCTTCTAAGGACAATCTAAGAGATTATGATTACTGGATGGAGGTAAAAAAACTTTTAGATCCTTACTTTAATAAATTAAATATTAAAACTCTTCAAATAGGTCTAGAAAAAGATCCAAGCCTAAGTTGCGATATCGACTTAAGGGGCAAAACAAATATGAGACAGATGTCTTATATAGTAAAGAACTGTAATCTTTTTATTGGAGTAGATTCTTTTCCCGCTCATCTTGCAGGTTTCTTTAATAGAAAAATGGTATCAATTTATTCTAATTCTTTCGCGGCATGTGTTAGACCTTATTGGGGAGAACAATCAAATCAAAAAATTATTGAAACAGAAAGACCTAACGGGGAAAAGCCATCATTCTCTTTTAATGAAAACCCCAAAACAGTCAATAGAATAAAGCCAGAAAAAATCGCTAACTCAGCCTTAGAACTTTTAGGATTAGACCCAGTAAAACATAAGACTATTTTTATGGGTGAAATGTGCAGACAACAACAAGTCGAAGTAATACCCAAAGAGAATACAGATATTGTCTCAGACCACATGACAGTTAGGATGGACATGTCCCACAATGAAGACGTATTAAGAAATATAATTCAAAGAAACAATGTCGAAGTCATTCTAAAAGAACCGATTTCAGAAGATGTTCTAGCCACAAAAAAAATAAAAAAGATTTTATACAAAAGCGATAATTTTGACTCAGAATTTATATCAAAAGCCAAAAAGCATGGCGTTTCCTTAGGGTTAATCTGCACAGAAAAAGAAAACATACCTAAACTTAGGGCTGATTTTTTTGATCTTTTTGTTCATGAATGTAATGAAGACAAAATCATAGAACAAAACAAAGATAGATTTGATTGCAATTTAAATGGATTAAAAATAAAAAGCGGAAAGAAAGTTGTTTGTGGAGACAAGACATACGAAACAATTTATGAGTTTAATGGAGAAGAAAATAAAGACGAAATTCTTCTTGACTTAGATTGGCTTTTTATATACAGTGACAACGATGAGTGAGAAAAAAATCTACGGGCCAGATGTTTACAAGCGTAACGAGCATGGACTGCTTGAAAATGTAGACTATGAATTTAACGAGGACGGCTCTGTCAACTGGAGAGCCATGATCAAGGAAGAGTTTCTCTACCCTAACAAAGATTGGTTTGCATCTAGGAAGAAAGATGTCCCTACTTCTGTTGAGGGTCTCTCTGATAAGCAGCTTCTCATTATGCTTGGAGGCATTAAGGAACTCGCCAAAATGCGCGGATACCACAAGGTCGGCTTCAAAACAGAGAATGTCGCAGAAGGACATGTCACTGCTAAATGCACTATAGAGTGGATTAATAACTATGAATCTGCGGCTTGTGGCGTTTCTTACTCTGATGTAGCTAATGCAACTCTAGCAAATACAGACGCTTTTTGTGCCAAGTTCCTAGAAACAATCGCCTGTAATCGCGCTTTTGTCCGTTGTGTGCGTAATTATCTCAATATTCACATTGTGGGCGCAGATGAGATAGATAAGTCAAAAGGAGCTAATAATTCCAATACCGTGGAGTATGATGCCTCTAGCGACTCCGCTATGCTCCCATTAACGCCAGCAGGAACGCTCCAGAAGGCTTTGGACGAGGATAATGGGGTAAAGTCCTTCGATGACTTCAAGGCGCTTCTGAGGGCGCTCTGGAAGGAAGAAATATATAGAAATGAACAAGCGGCAAACTGGAAGTCTTACGACGATATTCCAGCCAAGGAATGCAGGAAACTGATCGCGATCTGCAAAAAATCAGTATCCTAGAGCATTTCTTTGCCTTGCTGCCATTCTGCTTGGAGTGAAAGACTTTTTAGCTAAAACCTCCATACCTTGATTTGTGAATATTTGCTGATCTGGTGGTATTAACTTAATAGAAGATTCTGTAATTGTTGTTTGAACACCACCCGAACTCAAGCTTATCGTTACATTTGATGTCAACTCATTAAATTCAGGTATAAATAGACCATATATGGTTCGACTAGAACTAGAAGGTCTATGAGTCGGGCTAGCAATTTGCGTTGGCCTTGCTAACCTCAAAGCCTCCATTTCAGTTGTTGACCCTGATGCCGATTGTAGGCTCAAGTTATTTAGCGGGCTATGGACTGGGCCATCAATTCCAAAGGCTTTAAAATCAAATCTATCAAAAAGTTCAGACATTTTATTTGCATTAGAATCGCTTGATGCAATTTTGTTATCCTCCTCTTCTTCTCCATCTTCGTCTAATCTATTAACGCGAGTCTTGCTTCTCTCATACTTAATGGGCAACCTTTTTGGTATGTCCTTTATTTTTTCATAGTTTTTCAAAGATTGATCGGTAAGTCTCCACACCCATTCAGCTTTAAACTTGGCAGGAACTCCTAAAAAAGACTTTCCGTCAAGGTGAGCCGCCCCTTGCCCGAAACTGTTTACAATCTCCATAAACTCCATTATAACCTTGTCGTATGGAACCCTGTTTCTAGCATTTTTTGTTAGTTTTTTAATGTTTCTAATTGCGACCCAATGAAAGTCATGAGTTTGCCGAGCCTCTCCTTCAGTCAACCTAGCTAATCCCCCTATTGTTACATCTGGGAAACCTAAAGCATCAAAAAAATCAGACAATTCCGCAAGCTCAGGAATATTTCCAATCCACTCTTTTCTGTGGAATGGGCCTATTACATTGGCTCTATTTGAATTTTGCATTATCATTCTATCTACTCTATAAGCACTATATGCATTTGATATATAAAACCCACCAGCTAAGGCAAAAAACAATTTGAGAATTTTGTAAAGCTCTGAAGCAGAAGGAACCTCCATAGCTTGATCCTTATTTTTCATAAGGGTCTTGTATTGATAACGATTTTTGATCCTATCCATGTTGCCAAATTTAGTCTTGGCTTTTCTATTGTTTTTCGCCGCCTGTTCGTTTCTATATATAGCGAGCTTGCCTCCGAATTGAGTATAAAAGTGCCAAGTAGCCCAAGACCAAGGCGCGTCTTTGTAAAGGTTTCTAAGAAGCATTCTTCTTCCATATTTCTTTTCAAACTCACTATCTTGGCCCCGAACTTGTCTTTGATTTAAGTGACTTAAATAATAAATCATTTTATTAAAGCAATCTTCCCCCTCATCCTGATTAAATATCCCAAATAAAATTCCTATTTCTAACCACCATTTATCATTCTTATTCTTATCAAGTGCTCTTAGCCCAATATGAGGTTTAAGGCACAGTAATTTGCTCATACTTAAAGCTTTAAAATAAACCTTTCTCCCCCTATGCTCCCTTTCGTTTTGACTTTGGTCCTCTTTTTGTTCTGCTGTTCCAATGTAAACATTTATATTTTTGTCAACGGTTTCTGATTCTGTAAAACTCGCACTTACAACACCTTCATCTCCTGTCTCTGTAAAGTTCTCTACCTTCATCATGGAAGCTGAAGCCGTGTCAACAAATTTTATGGTCATTGTTTTTGGATCTACAAACCAGTAGAAACCATAAAAAGAAGCAATAGAAGATACTACCGAATCTAAAGTCCCACTTTGTTCAAATAAAATATCTTCCCTTGGCTCAATGCCGTCTACATTAATACCTATAAGGGCGAGCATTTGAATAAAGTCAGCAGCAGTATAACCTAATTTTAAGTCAAACTGAGCTAAATCAGGACTCGCCTTATATTGAGGGCTACAAAACTCTTCATTAACACAGAGATCTGTTACTAATTTTTTATTATTATAAACCAGAGTCAGCTTAAACCCTTCATATGTTGTTGCTGATTCCATATTATATATTCTACCAGCCAAGATAACAGACTTATCCCTATAAAGCCTTGGACCCTCGCTCTTGAATGACGGCAACGGACTATTGCTAACCTCAGTAAAAAATGGGATTGGCCCCTCATACTCTGGAGATTCTGGACCTGCATTTTTACCTCTAACTAAAACTATATAAGATTTTAATAGTCTAGATACTCTATCTACATACTTTCTTGAAATTGAAGTCTTAGTTGAGTCTTTTGACGTTGTGGTTTCGGTGCAAACAAAAGAACTCATCATATCGTGTATCTCTGGATGAGAAAAGGTTCCAACATCTCCTATAGATCCTCTTACAGCGCCCAAACCATCAGAACCATTTTGTATATTTTTAGCATTGAGAACACTAGAAACAGAAGCGGTGTGTCCACTCCCACTGTTACTAAAATTTAGATCTATTTTTGTTATGCCCTCTTTCATAAAAGCAACTTACTTCCGCTTTTTAAATCAATTAAACTACCGCTTATGGTGCATCCGATATCTTTCTTGATAATGTTTACACCTGTATAAAGCTCTATGTAGTTTTCCTGAGGATTGTTTACTCCATTTACATAATATTTCGTTCTACCCTCTATAAACCCTGTGCCAAAAACTTCTGGACTACTACCAGTCACAGAAATAGTATTGGGTGCTTTTTTGTATGCAGTATATTTAAAATTATTTTTATTATTACTATCAACAAATCCCCCTATAAGGGGCGATGTTCCAAAACCAACTTGCCATCCTTGAGTTCCTCCAACCCCATTAGCAAGACCGACCCCATCCCCAGAATAAACTTTTATACCGTTTATAAAATACTCAAACTCCTCTGGTTCTGCGGTTGAGTATTTACCACTTATACTTTTATTTAAAGAAAGGCCAAGGTCTCCTGTCCCAGCAAACATCCCACCTGTAACAACATCAAAGCCCATAAGATAGCGAGGCTTATGAGGAGTTAACGGGTCAAAAAATAATTGACTTCTTTCGATTGGGGTTGCGTCTTCGCCTTTAGTAAAAAAGTCTCCAGTGAGTATCGCATAAACAGTTTGGCCTATAGATTCTGTTGTTAATGGTTCTTCTTGAAATAAAGTTTGTCCATTAGAAACTAACCTAACTTCTCTTTGTCCAGTGCTTTTTGATCTATCATAAAAGAACGAACCATCTATACCCCCTACAACGTCTAAGTTTAATTTATCAAGAGTATGGTCAGCATGTGCTCCTGATATTTGATGAGTCCCAGTGCTCATCACCGAATCATAAATCCCAGTGAAAAATTCTGAATTTGCTGTTGTTCCAGCAGCAATAAACCTATGGCCCAAATAGTAAGCATAATCTTTCTTGAAAAAAGAGGCTGAGCCACCCATTGTTATACCAGAGGTAGGTAGAGCAGGGACAGATTCAACAGTTCTAAACTGTGGGGTTTGTATAACACCACTAACCTCTGAAAGAACACCCGTCTGCTCATTAGCGCCATAAAGAGTTACTTCTAAAGCTGGAGTGCCTGATGATCCAAAAGCTTCGTAGGCGTATTCAGTTACAGCAACATCTATATCCCTTAACCCTAAAGTGGCAAAAGCGCCCTCTCCAGTGGGAGTATACTGATATCCAGATCCACCCGCAGTATATAACGCGCCTACTTCTTCTTTGTTAAAGTTGTAAACTCCGCTTTCATTAAATAAATTATATACAAAATATCTTTCTCCTTCTCCCGTGTTTTTGGTGCTTGCATTGCCGAAAGAGCCTGTCCTCATATATCTGCCTGTAGATATATAAATACTCCCAGTATCCTCAAAGGTATAACCAGTTATACCTGTTTTAAATACGGTTGTTTGAAGATATCCAGTTATCTCTTTTTTAGTAACAGCGGTCCCAGCATTAAAGAAATAATCTCCAACTACACCGCTAGCCATACCCAACATTTCTGAAGCAGGTATATAACCAGAAAATAAAGAGAAAGAATTTAAACTTACGTCTAAAGTTTTAAATTCTCCAGACGGACCATTTGGCCCCCCTCTAAAATATTCAGGAGCACCGCCTAAATAAAATTTATCATTACTCGAAATTACATTTGTATTAAGAACGAAATCTTCTCTTTGTGTTTCGTTATTTAAAAGGTCATGCCTTGCTATACTTAAAGAATTAGAACCAACAGAAAAGCTAACAACATTTCTTTTTGACAATTCTATTGAGTTCGCTGTTTTGATAAAATCACCATTTTGATTAAAGCCTTGATAAAATAATTTACCCCTATCGTTTATTCCTAAATTATATCCACTAGCGCCAGTATAAACTTCTCCTTCAAATTCCGTGGATAATTTTTTCATCGAACCAAACAAAATCCCATTCGAAACAGATCCGTTGAATTCAAAATCAAAAAGGGTAGAGCTTTTAGAAAAAGGTATATCCGTTGTCCCAGAAACCATAATATTAGACCCTGATAAATTGGCCTGATTATTGTCTAAGAATATTCCTGTAGTAAATTTTTTAGACAAAGCTATTGAACTTCTCAAGGAATCCGTGACCCTGCCACTAAAGACTCCCGTATTTATTGCTGGATCGCAATTTTCAAAAATAGTTGTGTATTGGGTATCAAAATCCGAACCCATGTGTCTACCACTAAGACCCGAAAAATTATAATGGACCAAAAGCCTTCCGTTGCCACCAAAAGTTTCTCCAAGACTATATTCTAATGCTGATCTACTCATATTAATAATATCTACTCATATTATAAGAAATAGTTTGCTCATTTAAACTACTTGATTCAGCAAAAGGGAAAATTCCAGTTATGTGACCACTCGCAACATCTATGAGATTTTGCAGACTGCCTGTGTCTGCTTCGCAAGTAGCTGAAACATTTATCTCCCCCGCCCTCCTGTTATAAATTTTTTGCTTAGCGAATCCTACTAAACTAGGCACTATCCCACTTATTTCTAAGGGTTTTTTATCTTTAATAGAAACTTTTAACCCTGATAAAGTCCCCGAAGACAAGTCTACTCTGTTATCAAAAGAAACAGCATAAGTTATTTTGCTTTCTGCTGGAATCTTATTAATTGTTTTGTCTAAAGGCTCAGGATTAAGAAAATTTCCACTTATGTGATATCCTGTGGCATCCCCAGTAAAAACGTCTAGAGCTTCGATAGCTAAATTTAAAAAACCTGAATTTGCAGCTACTCCACTAAATCTAGCATTAACCTCCTTAAATCTTTCACCCGTGGCTGGATCTCCTGTCCCCAAAACATCAAATGGTCCATTATAGTTGAGTTCTCCATTAACAGATACCCTTATCTTAGAATCATCCTTGCTAGCATCAACAGAGGAACTTCTTTTATGCATAACATTCCCCTGCTGCTCTAGATTGTCTGGATCAGCAAAGCTATATTTAAAAGAGACTGAGTTAGACCCAGTGTCTATATCATATGAAATTGTTTTTGGACCTCTATCAACAAAAGTATAGCAACCACTTTCGAATGATGATGTTGAGTTTTTAACAGCGTTGATCGCGACTTGCGTAGCTTGGTCTGGGGTAAAGAGACCCGTATCTATTAAGCCAACTCCCGCTCCAGTAACAATTCCCCCTTTGACATTAGCTTGAACCTCTATATTTAACCCCTGATCCTTTTCATATGAAATCTTTGTGTCACAAGATAATATCCCTGATGAGGTTATTCCTGTTAAATATAAACTTTGCGAAGTGCTATACTGAAAAGTTTCTTGTAAAGAATAACGATTTTTTGTTTTATCTATATCCTCGTTTCTTGAAACGAGAAAAGCTCTTAAGCTGCCATTTTTATCGCTTTGCCCAGTTTGGAAAAGACTTATATCCAAACAACCAGTAGCCCTGCCAGTTACGAAATCTCTAGCATTTTGCAATGGAGCTTGAGAATCAACCTTCACTCCTCTGGCTGAAACAGAGTGTTGAACTTCGGTAACTCTTCCATCTTGCTCTGTAAACGTCCAATTATCTGTCGGCTCCGCTACTCCAAAAAATTCAGAAAAAGACGCAGAAGAAAAAGTGTTAAAAGTTACTGAATAAGGAAGGGTTGTAGTTAAATCACTGGCCCCAAAAGAAATGGCAGTTGGAGTAGCACATGTATATTCCTTCGCATTTCCATGCGGCCCAGAATCAGTTGATTCATCATTAGAAACATTTAAAGTTTTATATTCTGACAATAGGCCACTAATCATCTGCATTTTTTGAAGATGAATACCACTTAAATTTTGTCCAGTTAAAGTCCCGACAACCCCTATCTCTTCAGAGTAATGATCCGCTACTCCACCTATATATACCGTATCTACCCCTAAACTAACTAAAGGGGTAGGGGTAGGGAAAGTATACGAACCATATGATACATGTTCAGCCATTTTTATGAAACAGGTAAGTTAAACTTCTTGTGGCAGTTCCTTCACCTAAGTTTAAAGAAACTTCGTCATTAGTTATATGAATTACATCCTCATCTACCAAGTCATTTAATTCATTAGTTGTAGCCTCTGACTCCAAAACGTCCTTAGTTGCATATATCCCCATACTTTGGCTAGCTACAGCAGAAGCCGTAACATTAGCTGAACCAACTGTTTTTAATTCGTTTTGGACAACTTGATCTTCTAAAGAAGAGACATCCATAAATTTCTCTATTCTTTTAATTTGATGAGTCTTTGACAAGGTTTTTTTTAATTTTAAAAGACCATCTTCTCTTTCTTTATAAGAATCATCTGTAGTAAAAACAATCGACTCTGCAATCCTACCTTCTGATTGCTGAAAATTTGTGCTCCTAGATTTTTCAAAAAAATCTTCTGTAGGATGGAACATTCTTTTTATCCTTGAGGGGTTTAGATTTTGAGCCGCTTTCCAAGCAGCAGATGCATTAGAAAACTTTTCCTTGTTATCCTTTCCCTTCGAAGTATAATTCATACTCAAGGTATATTCTTTATATCTTCCAGCTTTTTTTTCAGATCCAGAATAAGAAATAGAATCGTCTTGAGATTTGTTGGGGTCAGTTGAAAAAGAAATACTCAAAGACGAACTATTGCCGTCTTCTTTTATACCTTTTGATATGGAAAAAGGTGAACCATATTCCGACTCTTCTGCTGCCTTTACCTCGTCTATTATCTTAGAAATAGCATTCAACAAAACATTTTGTGAATCGCGCCTCAAAGAAATTAAATCAATTGAGTAAGTTTTATTTAAGTAACCTTTTTCATCAATTGTTATATTTTCGACCTGCTTCCTGCTGACATCATATTGCTCATCAATAAAAGAAGAGTTAACATTTTCAGAAAGCGAAACAGTAAGACCAATAAGGTCATATGTTTCAGTGATATTCCCCGTAAAACCCTTATCTATTTTAGCGTTTTCCGATATACCGTCTTGCTGATATCCAAAAGGAGGTCTAAATGCGAAATAAAAATTAGTTAAAAATGTCTTAGCGTCATTTAAAAACTGATCTCCCGCTGATTGATTGTAAGTTAAATTTACATCTCTGGTTGATGAATACTCAGAACCATTTCTGGAGAATTTATAACTTTCTGTAAAAGAAGATATGCGATGTGGGTTTGGAGCATATCTACCGTAAGTCCTTTGGGAGTAATCGTCTAATTTTCTAAACTCTTCTATAGTTATATTAACTGTTTCTGACCCCACTAAAGAGCTTTCCTGAAAATTAAAAGATTGTATTCTTCCGTTTAAATAAGAATCGGCACCTATCCTTGCTACTATATTGGGTCTTGCATAAGCATCTTTTATAGCTTCTCTACCGTTTAATAAAACTGTGTCCCCTTGTTCAATATTAATATCAGAAACATCAATTTCATAATTACCCCTTACGTTGTAACCAAATAATTCTTCTGTGCCTAAATACTCATAGCTGATTTCGACAGAGGAAGATATAACATTATTTACTATTAGTGAGGCCATGCTATTTTTCGTCCAGAATATCTTTTATGTCTTGTCTTTGATCATTAACAATAGTAATCAACTCATTAATTCTGTCAGTTGAGGTCGCTAATAAATCGTTGGTTGCTTTTATAAAGTCGGAAGTCTGTTCTGCTGTGTTCATGTTTTTATCAATAAACACATTAAGGTTTCCTAGATTTTCACCCGCTTTATCAAGCTCGTCTTTATATTTCTGCACTGTCCTTGCCATTGGGCGAGTTTTTTCATCTTTATTGAATCTCGCCCAAGCTTCTGTTACCGCAACCATTTCGCCCCTTAATGCTTCTTGCTCTTTAACAAGGTCTTTTGTTGCTTCTTCAGGATTTCCTCCTTGAGCAATCGCAAGCGCCCCACTTTGTCCTCGCATATATCTACCGACTGCATCTCCAGCAGAAGCACGGATATCGCCTCTTCCTCTTGTGTGTTGTTTATCAAGTGTATTGGCAATTCTTGAAAGAGTGTCAACGGTCATACTTGCCTGAAGGCCCATATCTTTCGATATACCAACTATTGCATCTATTTTGTCTACATCACCGTATCCTCCACGATCCATAGAATCGGTGGTTCTTTGGTATTCTTGGCGAAGCTGCTCTCTCAAGGGCTTTAGATACATCTCAGCAGTTCTTCGATCTAAGTTACCTCTCTTAACTCTACCCTCAAGACTTGTGATCTGCTTAAGCACATCGTTCATGCCTTTTATGTTTTGCCCAATCTCTTCATCTGCTGATGCCCCTCCTATGTCATCCTTTCCGAACACAGAATCTATAAATTTCTTTTCAGCGGTTTTTCTAGCTTCTAGAAGTTTCTTCTGATTTTCTTCCATCGCCACCTCAAGCTGCAACATCTCGTTTTTAAAACTAATACCAGCTTGGTGGGCCGCGTTTTTAAAACTAACACCAGCGGCCTTAAGCTTCTTTTGAATTTCTGCTATTTCTGCGCGACCTTCTGCGGTTCCTCCAAATTTATTTCTTTGAGCGTCTCTTAATTTGGCTTCTTGTAATTCACCTTTTAATTTTGATTCTGCAATAGATAGCTGAGCTAAGTCATCAAATGTTTTATTATGACGCTTCGCTGCCGTAGCCCCTCTAGCGTGTTCCAAACGAGGATCTACCATAAGCCCAGACATTATGTTTGCCCTCTCTTTGTTAATCTCAAGTTGCCCTGTAGTTAACTTACCTTTAGAGACCTGAGCTAATTGCAACTCGAAACTAGTTCTTTGACTTATAGCGTTAGAAAGTTTTGTCTCCGAATCAATTAGAGTAGCTTTAGCTTTCCCCAACCTATCTTCAAAGTCGAGTTGGCGATCCATTACAGTCTCAAATTCACCAGCTTCTTTGAATCTTACACCCGCTAACCTTCTAGCAGCTTGCTCAAGTTTTTCCTCTGCTTCTAATCTTGCTTGAGTTAATTCTTCCTCTTTCTTTTTATTTCCAAAAAATTTATTCTTTTGTTCTGTCTCTGCTTTTGTTGCTTCATTTAATTCTTTTTGAGCCGCTAGATATTCTTGATTCATTGTGTTAAGCTCTGATTGAGGAACTCCTTCCTTTTTCATTCTCGCTTGAACAGTTTCTACCCTATCAAAAAAAGCGTCATTAGACACGGTTGCCGCATCACGATCCCCTTGAGCCGACCTTTTAAAACCTAGCGTTGAAATAAATTTGTGAGTGCCAGCTTCGAAAGCTGCTTCAGGATCTGCTCCAGAACCCTGAATCCCATCTGCTATTGCTTCAGCCCCTTTCTTCCCAGCAAACCATCCAGCTAATCCTCCAACTAACCCTCCGATTATACCTCCTACAGCAGTTCCTACGATTGGAACAACGCTGCCTATTGCCGCTCCCCCCATTGCTCCAAGCTTCATGCCACCGAGACCTCCAGCCATTCCCCCGCCGACTCCTGCTACTTTAGTTCTCTTTGTTCTCCTGTCTAAACTATCATCTCTTAAGATGCTCGCTATCTCAAAACCTCCTAAAGCAACTCCAGCAACGCCTCCGAATCGCCCAAGCCCTCTTGCTGCTTTCATTCCTGCACTACTTTTAACCCCTCTTGTGGTAGCAGTGCTTGCTAGCTTCTGCCTTGTTAAGTGAGAAGCCTGAGCAGGTGTAGCGCCTTGCTTTATTAAATTTTGCCTAAATTCAACGGCTCCCCCTTTTGGTAATCCAGCCCTCGACCTACCCGCTGCCCTTCGGGCCTCAGCACCAAAGAGGCTCTTACCTTTGGCCATCGTTCTGCTGCCCATCCCCTTAACAGCCCTAGCTCCAGCAGAAATACCCGTCATTCGGGCCGCTCCACCAAAGAATCTACCCATACCTCTGCCAACTCCCCCTAATGCCCTACCTCCCAATCTACCCAGACCACCGCCTGTAACCATATTTAGAGCAGCCATAGCCATTAACGCATTAGTAGCTACAGTTGCCCCTTTAGCTAAAGAAACTAATGTTGGTGTTGTTTTGCCAATTTGATTAGCTTCTTTATTTAGCGAATTTATAGCCCTCATTTTAGCGCCGAATTCCTCATCGCTCGCCATTATTAAATTTCTCTTAGACTCTATATCAGATTCTTGAACAGCTATTGATTGCTCATAATTTGCTTCAACTGACATTAACGCCCCCTGAAGAGCCATGAATGCCGAAGAGAGAGCCATCAGCCTCATCTCTCCTTTCATTCCTGTATCTCCTGCGTTATAGTTAGGAACAAAACCGCTAGCAAACATGCCAATACCCTTGCGCTCTCTCTTTATAGCGTCTTGCACCCCGTTAGGCTCATCTCTTATATTTGTCAGAACCTGTCTCCCCTTATCATCAGAGTGTATCCTCATTAAAGACTGAGGAACGCCACCTCCGCTAGCGTAATTAGGTATAAAACCCATCGACTTCCGCGCTCTCTTAAGAGGTCTTTTTTCTACTTTAAATTTTCCCTCGTTAACTAATTTTTTAGCAAAGCTACCTACTGTCCCGTCAGTCATATCATGCTTGAAATCAAGCAAGTTTCTTTTGGCATTTTTGATTCCGAATAAATCCCTAATCTTATCCATCTTTTCGAACTCAAGCTTCTTTACATCAAAGTCTCCCCCCTCTACTTTTTTAGCTGGGCTTAGATCCAATCCGACATTAACTGCCGCTTCGAAAGCAGCCCCTATTATACCCTTTAATGCCCCCTTGCCTCCTCCTTGGGACTTGAGCATGCTTTCTATTTCCGAACGCTTAGGCTTACCTAAAACTGGATGAACCAGAGCAGCAAATTTTCTAGCTTCTTCAGTAACTTTTTTAGTTATATTTTTCTTTAACTGTTCGTCCTCTGGGTCTGCGGCTTGATCAACTGCGTGAGGAACTTGCGGTCCATGAACAGGCATTCCATGCTGGTATTCATAATGAACTGGCTTATTACCCTTACCCTTATAGGTTCCTTTTGTTCTTGGTGCGATTTTGAGTTTAGCCTGAATTGTAGGGATAAGCATTCCTCCTGTGTTGGGGTTTACCACCATCACATTCCTGAATTGTTGTGCTGCTGCCGCTGGGCCTCTCCTTGAGTCTCTCCCCCTTTTTAATGCTGCATTAGCCTCTTCCACAGAGAGGTCTCCAATTCCTCTTTGGAATTGCCCCTTTAATCCAGCCCTACCTCCCCTTATAATATTGGCCAGAGTGTCACGCCTATTAGCACCTGCCGATATGCTTCCAACGCCCGCATAATTTGGGACAAAGCCTCTCGCGTAAGTCGGAATTATAGCAGAGTCTTTGCCTCCCATGAAGTTGCGAACTTCTATCTCTTTATCGTTTATTATAGCCCTTTCACCATTAATAGTGCCTTGACTTAATCTAGCCCTAACATTAGCAGGTGCTCCTAGCGCCCTTGCCTCTGCTTCTTCTGCCCTAAAGCCCATACTAAATCTGCCTCTTCCACCTGTAAACCCACTAGCACCAAAACCAGTTACCCCCCTTGCAGCAGCGCCAGCAGCCAAACTACGAACAATTTGAGCTTGTTGCATCAACAAGGCATTCTCTCGCCTTATAGCATCAATAATCAACTGTTCTTTTTGAGCCTGACTCGTAGTAGAGGCATTTATTTGGTTTCTTAAATTTTCGTCTTTTTGCAATAGAGCGACAATCCCACCCTCTATACTTCTTATCTTTTCACTTTGAGTTCCCATTGAGAAGAGGGCTTTTAAACCCTCTCCTGCGAACTTAGCAACTAATTTAAATATTTTAACAAATGCGGCTGTAAATATAATCACTGCTGGCCCACTCAAAAACGAACCTATAGCTTTGAATAAACCTTTAATAAAAACATTGCCTTTTTCTGGGTCTAAAGCTTTATCTAAGAAATTACTAAGCTTACTCGCTATACCGATAATATTTTCCAATAAAGGACCAAAAGTAATTGCCCCAACCCTTTCCGCTAGGCTAGTAACACCTTGCACAAGAGAGTTTATTTGGGCGGCGATTGTTTTATTAAGCTCTTTATTTTTAGTTAAAGCTTCGTTTGTCGCGCTAGCAGCCGTCTCAGATGCTTTGGCAAAAATCGAAGTTTGACTACCAATATCTTTTAAAGCTGCACTAACTACGTTTATCTGGAAAACTCCACCCGCTAATTCCTTTATCTTTGAAACAACAGTCGGGTCTGCGATATTTTGTAAAGCATTAGACAGGGCTTGTAATTTTTGAACACCAGTTTGAGTTGCATCAATTTCAACACCAAGCTCCTGTAGTGAACTTATTGTAGTCCCCCTCGAAAGACGAGTAAAAATTGATTTAAATGCGTTACCAATAACAGCACCTCCTCTAGCAGTTCTTTGCTCGACCGCCGTTATGAGACCCAACAACTGGTTAAAAGACACTCCAGCATCCTCTGCTGTAGAACCTGCTCGCGTGAAAGCCTCTGCTAGATCGTTAGTTGATACGGCAAAAGCTGTATCTACCGCTACCATTTTATTGACAATTTGATTAGCTGAAAGACCCGCAGAAGTAAAACCATTGATAGCAGCAGTTAATGCTTTAACGGATTTTTCTGCATCTAAGCCAGATATCCTAGTAAGTATTAATGCAGATTTAAGCCTACTCGCTGTTTCCTCTGCACTTAAACCCTGACGAGCTAATTCTGCCGCGCCATCAGCGACAGTAGCGAAAGATTGCCCAGTGTCTTTAGCTACTTGAAAAATAGAATTCCTAAACTTATTGAAAGTTTGTTCACTAGCTTGGAAAATGGAGTTAATTTCTACTAATCTCTTCTGGACATCTACTGTTGTAGCTACCAACTTTTTAAATGATTGTGTTACGCCATTTATAACAACAGTGGTGGCACCGAATGCAAAAACACGGGCTGTAGAAGCATCTAGAGATTTTTGAAACTCAGATGCTTGCCCTGTAATCCTACCTAAAGCCTGTTGAACCTGCTTTGCCGAAGCATTCAGGCTTTGAGGGTTTAGTTGAACATTTAAAGTTGCATTTAGACTAGATGCCATATAGTCTAAATTACACCTATCACGTTAAAAAGTCCTCTGCTTTAAGCTCTCCACCCCTTGCTTTCATTTTTGCCCTTAAATCATCTAAGCCATGAGAGACATTGGGATTATTATCTTCTGGCTCTTCATATTCTAGTATTTTACTTGGATCATCTGAAATCTCGTCAGGTATTTCACTGTTTTTCATTTTATTCAACAGAGCATTAGATAAAACTAATAAATTTTTCTGGAATAATGTGATTTTTTCGAATGAACCACCTAATAACACTAGAGGGTTTTTACTCTGCGTTACAAATATTTCGAAAAAACCCCCGTGAAAAGAAGCATTTAGGATATTGTCCTTATTGTTTAAATCTGCGTATCTTGTAAACAAATCAGGAGATAATATTTCCATCACCTGTTCATCGTCTAGAGGCTTTTTAAATTCAGAATCAAAAAAGAGGTGTCCTCTTATCATTCTTTTAATTTTTTTAGCTTCTGCTAGGGTTTCGGCGCTAAAAGCAAGAAGCTTATTTTTTTTCGACTTAAGCTCTTTTAGAGAATCTCTTTGCCTTTCTATCTGCTCTGCAAAAGTTCTTCTCTGAGTAGGATCTGTTATCTTATTTAAAGAGAGAGTCGATTTTTTGATCATCCACTCTTTTGACTTGATATCTTCATCTTCCTTAAGACTCCAAGCTCCATTTTTGATAGCTTGCTTAATTATATCTTCGCTTTTGTTTACTCCTTTTTTAACAGCCAAATCTATATCTAAACATTCTTTTCTTTCTAATTCAAGAATATCTACAACAAGAAAATGCTTAAAAAAATAATCTTTATCTTCGTGTGTTAATACACTGTAAGCCCGAACTATATCTAAAAGGTTGCAAGAATCCTCATTAAATCTCTTTTCCTTCATTAAGTCTATCTTCCTCTTCGAAAAGATCTTTAATAGCTTTATCTATGGATTTTTGGTCGTTTCCAAGCTGATTATACCAAATGCTAGCAACTCTAATCAAAGTAGTAAAAGACTCATCATAGATTTTTTTACGTTTTAAATATGCGGCATCTTTACTTTGTTCCTCTTCGTTTTCTTGCAAGATCAGCAAGTTGACTCGCTTGCTTTTATAATCCTCGCCATCAAACATCGGGAATACTTCTTTTTTATCATCTAACTCTTCTTCAAAGAATGAAAAATTTAAAACAAGCCATTCTATTAATTTATGCTCAGCCTTAGCATCAGCAGTTTGACTAAACTGCCCCCTTAAAGATTCCTCGTAATCGTAAATATCTTTTTTTGTTTCAGCAAACTTTTTCTTAGCATCTTTTAACTGACTCTTTTGCTCTTCATCTAAATCCTTGCCGCCTTCAAAAAACTCTATAGTCCTGCTGGCCTCAATATTTTCCAAGACTGTTTCTGTCATAATTTCAGAAGTTTTCTTAGAAGTAAATCCCCCTAAATCTCCCATTTTTTTTGCCAACATAGCTTTTGTCAAAAACCCCGCGTTTATAAACTCATTGAACTTCTGACCATAGAAAAACTCAGCGTCCTCTCTATCAGATATAGAGGGTTTAGCAAAAACAATTCTATTTTTAATAGTTTTTTTAACCTTTTTGGTCGTCTCTACGGGACCATCCTTGGTCTTTTTAACGTGAGGAACCTCTTTTTCAACTTTCCTTGAAACATCGAATGAATATAACTCTTTCATTTACATTATATTATATATAAAAAATAGCTAAAATCAATTAAATTAATCCACTGGCCAAAACACTCGCAGAGGAGTTCCCGTGGTGTTCGAATTTAACTAAGTTGACTTTACCGTCCAAAATACTGAAACCAGTAACATCTAATGAATTAGACATTAATACATCTTCATAATAATAAGAAAAACTTTTGTTGGTATGATCGTAAAATATTTGCATTTCAAAATTTACTCCGCTTTCATAACCGCAAAAAAACTTACCACTTTGATCAAATAAATATCCATCTTTACCTGATATTGAGACTAGTTGAGCTTCTTTAAATGTGCCGTCGATGCCACTTTCCATTAAATGAAAAGCAAAACCGCTGTCAGGGCTATCAACATTAAACCCAACCTCATAATAACAATTTTTGTAATCTGGTAAACTGCCGCTAGTTATCATAATAGTATTGGGAAATAGTAGGTGAATGAAACCATATTATTATCATCTAGACTTGTTGATTCATCCACTGATTCTAAGCAGCACCCACTGGTTGTAAAATCCATAACAGAGTCTCCATTTGCGTCTTTTAAATCAATTTTAATTATTCCGCTTTCACAGACAAGGCTAGAAAGATTGAGACCTGTAACTTGATTTTTAACAGCAGAAAAAGAAAGATTTCCTTGCGCTGGAAGTTCAGGATACCTAAACTGAGGCTCTCTTTCTCCTAATCTGGTTACAGGATTTCTTGTCAAGGAAACGGAAATATCAAAGTCCTGTATTGTCATGCTATTAGAATTGACAGATTCAGAACCATTGGTGGTAGTGGTTATCTCTATATCATTAGGAGCAAAAACCCCGCCAAATTCATCTTCAGTTTGATTTGAAATGGTAAGAGCGCCAGCAGGGGTGTGAGTTGCTCCATTGCCTTCATATGAGGTAGAAGCTTCAACTAAAGAACCCAAACTACCTTTTACAGAATAAGAGGTAAGAGAAGCTTCTGATATAGTTGTCACACCAGCCAGATCTTTTATTTGGAAGTCATATTTGCCAGTATTTAAAAACCCAAAATTTCTTTGTTGGAATTTATACAATGGATCTATGCCCGAAGCTCCTGTGCAAATTATAGCTCCGAGGTCTATAGAGGTAGATTGATTTCTTCCTAATATTCTATCTTGGACATGACCTACTCCAAGAGCAGGTAAATCTACAATATTTTTAGAGCTAGAAAAACTCAAAGAGTTTATCATAGGTATTCTCACAGTATCCACGAAGACCTGTGTATCACTTGAATGAACTCTATCTACCTTAGCCACATTAGTAGTTTACACAAAAAAGCCCCGCATTTCTGCGAGGCTTTTTTTTGATATTAAGGTAAATCTTAATAAGGCGCTCTTGAAGCTTGTTTCTTATACATTTTACCTGACAGACTATTTGCTGTTGTATTACGGGTAATAAAATCAGCATTATCGCCAAATATACCAGAATAATACAAGCCTTGGTCTGTTGTGGTAGGTCCACCAATTTGAGCGGAGAACGTCAAGTCTATAGTCTCGTTGTCGTCTAACCCAACAGAGAAGGATTGATTATCCAATGTCGCTTTTTGTAAAAGATACTTGTGCTTTGCAGTGCCAAATTCATCTTTAACTAGCAGAGTGATGTTAGTTGTCTCTTCTCCAGCTACTCCAGTTAAGATTGTGTCTATAGCTCCAGCGTGGAAGTTTTTAAGCAATGCGCTGACAGACATCGTTACGTTAATTGGGAACTCAAGCGGCTTAGCGACAGCCCTCTCTGACCCAAGAGCAGAAATGTTAGTTCTAGCCATTGGAACCTCAATAGAGGCACTCTGAACGTGCATGTCTGAGAGGTTTGTTCCACCAACACCAAACTCATCGTCAGAGAAACTTAAGGTGACATCTTCAGGACGAAGAACCAGAACATTCATATCTCCAGTGCTTCCTGCATCAAGTCTAGCTTGTCCAGTATCTGCCCTTGCCCCGTCTTGAGCCAAGGATGGGTTAGCCAAACCAGAACTCATTCCTTCATAAAATTGAATATTAGAAGCTTCTCCTTCAATATCCACTCTGGGTATCTCTCCTACTGCAAAATTAACTGTATAACTATTAACAGTTGCGTTACCAAACCCAACAACGTCATGATTTGATCTATCAGCAGAAGTATAAGCAGAACTCTGGAAAGCATCTTGTCCTTCTTTAGCAGTCAAGACAAAAATGTTCTTTTCTCTTTTGAATTCGTTCTCAGTTATAACACCAGAAATAAACTGGCTTCTTGCTGCTTCGGTAAGGTGACCAATTCCTTGAGGATTAAATCCTAAGTGACCTTCGTTCTCACCATTCCCTAAATAATAACCCATCGAGAAACTTGGGTTAAGTTCCGACATTGTTATTGTTCCGATTCGCGCTAATTGTCCAAATTCTCTGATATCTTGTCTAGCTCCCGCTAAATCAATATCAAAAGAAAAGGTATCAACACGATGAAGTTGATCAGGCAAATAACCTGAAAGGCCAGCAGCCGCTACTGCTGCTGCGGCATCGCCTCTGTTCACCGTTGTGGGAAGTATCCCAGTTGGCGCAACATAAACGGCCTTGCTTTGTGAAATTACTCTTGTTCTAGAAGCCATGTTGTAATAAATTTAAAAGTGTAAATGTTTACACTTTCTTACACGGATTTAGGCTCTAGGGAAACGATAAGTGCATATTTCGAAGTCAATATAGCCTATTGATATGTTTTTGTTTAGGTTTTCCCTTAATTTCTCCGAGACCACTTTTGACACAGATACATCTGTAATATGGGATTTTACGGGACTGTCTCCCTGAGCATCTACAAGACTATCATAAGCATAAGGGAAATCTTTAATTGAAAAAGAGAATCCATAAGGAAAACTCCCATATGGAATTTGGGTCATATCTTCCCTAACTGTATCTCTAAAAAGAGAGAGCACTGAGTCTAGGGTATAATTGTCAAAAGAAAGAACCATAACCCTTATGTTCGATCTTGTGTCCTCTTCTCCACCAAAAGAAAATTCTGTATTTTCTGATTGAGTCAAAGAGATGAAACACGCTGGTAAAAAATAGGTTGTTTCATCGAATTCGCCTGTTTTTCCATATTGATAAGGCAATTCGGTTGAACTATCTTTAAAATCTGAATGCAGTATAACCTGCGCGTCAGTGTCATTTGTAATATAAGTATTTACCTCTTTTACAGTTGAATTGGCGGTAAGTGCAGTGCTCCCTATTGCTGAACCAGAAGCCGCTGGAAAAATCAATCTTCCATTATCGTAATCCGTATAGACACCTCCGTTTTGATCGTAATTTCCCGTAATAAATGCATTTCCTAAAAAGAATCCTGAATTTGGCTGAACGACATCATTCTCTGCAACAAGTTGTCTATACTTGCCTTGAAATGCTATATGTGAAGAGGGGATATCTGGGAAGTCGCCAGATGTGAAAGCGTTACTCAAATTTGTCTCATAAGCTTGAGAATCGCTTTTCAATAAACGATTCTCAAACCACAAGTAAAAACTTGATAAAACATTCTGGTCAAATTGCGCTTTCATTTATCTAATCTTAATAATCTCTTTTTAAAATCATTTATTAATTGGGATATATAAGGAGTGTTTCTAAAACTTACACCAGAAGACTTGTTTTTGGCTTGCATACCTGTCCCAGACCTTGAAGTAGCAAATCCAGTTGAACTAAATAAAAATTGACCCAAATTACTTAACCCTCCTTTTTCCACACTTTTAGCCCAGCTTTTTCCAGTCATCCAAGGAATAGGAGTTAGAGAATAAATTTCCTCCGTAGTCGGGATGTAGAAAGTAACAGAATACTGACCAGCAGAGTTTTTCCTTCTCACCTTAAATCTTATTTTTTGCTGGAAAATATTTTCTATTACCTCTGTTGGCTGATCTCCCCCACTGAAACCTATGAAAGAAAAAAGGTTTCCATACCCGCCTAATGTGCCGCTAGTATTGCTTGCGTTCGGGCCAGACTTTAATTCAATAGTTATAGGGTGACTTTGGAATTTTTTCTCAAGTTCCTTTCTTCTCTCCTCTATTTTAGGTTCTAAGAATCTCCTCAGAATCCTACCCATATTTTTATCGTTATCAACGCTTAACTCTTTAAGAAGCTCTTTTGCGTTAACTGTGACTACTGGCTTTGATACCGATATAAACGCTTTTCTCGCCATTAATTCTCACGCTTTAAGAATATAGAATAAAACTGACTATCAAATGGCCCAATAGATTTAGCATCTCCATCAACGATATATAACTCATCGTCAACCTCTATCTTGGAACAAATTTTAATTTTTTCATAAGCATCAGATTTGACTTTGATTCTTATCTGCCCCTCTGATGCCAGCAAATTCATTTGTCCTCCTCCATCAATTATATCTTCTTTCTGCTCATTTTTGTAAAAAATACGAGCGGCAAAAGTATGCTTTGTTAGGGTTACCTCTGATGAGATTTTTGCTGTGTTCTTCGTGCGTCCGTAAAGAGGATTGTAGTTAAGTTCAGCGGGAGTGCTAGAAGCTTCTTCTACATAAACATATATATCTCTAGCAAAAGTATCATGGACATCACTTAGTGCTGAATTGATCTCTGTTTTTTCTGCGTCTGTAAGTAATGATGCCATAATTTCATACTAGCTTTCCAGATAAATTGTATGTGCCATCTGTTCCTGCAACTTGAATTGGCGAAGATTTTTGATAATTATATTGATAAATTAAATCATTCAATCTTGACCCCGCTTGCTCAGATAAATCTCTATATGTCTTTGCTACAGAGTTTTTGTTTTGTCTTTGGATGGTCGTATCACCTTCTTTTATAGTGACCCAATCAACAGAATCAGAATAAGTAAAAGACCTTAACGACTCTCTGGACGATTTCTGATAATACCAAAGCTCATATAAAGCAGTAAAAATATTTCTTTCTACTGGCATTAAACCAGAATCAGTTCCTTTTAAAACAACCTGACCTGTTGAATTAACCTCAAACTCTTCGTGAATATAACCATTTAATTCACCTATATTGGTTTCTAACCAACCAGACACAAAACCAATATTATAATTACCAGTATCGTTAGGGAAGTCGTAAGTAACGATTCCGCTAGCTATATGTCCAAGGTCGTTCATAAGTTAAATGTCTCCAAATAACTTTACAGCAGATTCATAATCTGGGGAACTCGGATCTATAATTGGTTTAGCTTGACCCTGCACGGAAACATTGTGTCTCGTCGCAAAAATGTCAAAAGATTTAATTAAATCCTTTTTTAATAAACTAATATTTTTTGCTGGCGTTACACCAACTCTTACGGCTAACTCTGTTAGTTCGGTTACGGAGGCATTTGATATTCTGTCCTCAAAAACCTCCTTACTTAAGGTTTGATATGGGTTGCACTGATTAACGCCTAAAAGCTCTTCTAGCTCTCTTGTCTCTTCTATATGTTTTTCTTTAGATGTCCTATCTTTTCCATCGGTTACATCAAACTCCTCCAAATGAGTCGCATCAATCTTTTTTGCAGACTTCTTTTTAGCACTTTTTTTCTTAGCCATAACTTATAATATATATATACACTTAAAAAATCAAAAAAAAGAGCCACCCCCCGAAAGGGGTGGCTCGATTTTTAAGGTTGTTTAGCTTGAATTAGCTAAGCTCAACGTGCAAGCCAACAAGAGCACGGTCATCAATACAGACACGACCCTCTTCGACTTTTCCGTAGTAACCGATCTTGTTCTGACGAACAGAGAACTGATCGTCAACGAGAACTGACAGATCGCCAGTGTTACCCTCGTCAAGAACAACAGGACGAATAAGAGCGTCCTTAGAGCGGTCAACTCCGATAAGAATTTCGTCATCATCAGACGCGAAGCTGGAAACAGGGCTTCCTTCAGCGGCGTTGATGCTTGCGAAAATCTTGTTGAAGCGTTGACTCTTACCAAGCTCCAGTTGCTCCATGATGTTAATTCCATAGAAAGCTGGAAGACCAGCGGCACTATAGAGTTGCTCACGGAGAGAATCTGGTGCTACAAAACCATCACCGCCAGTTGTCCCAGAAGGAGAATTAGCAGTGTTGATTGGGTTGTAAGCCATGCCACGGAGTTGCTCAACCATTTCTGGTGAACACATGATATCAGTGATACCAGCTTTAGAGCCACCAACAGGAGTTCCACCAACAAACGAGGAATTAATCCTCTTGCTAAGAGTGATAAGCTTATTGAAGTCAGCTAAGACAAACCTATCGGTAGCACTTGCGGTTGTAATGTGATTTCCTGCGGCAGCAGAGCCACCAGCGGCAGAAATAGTGGTTGCTTTAATAAGAGCAGTCGCAAGGACATTAAATGCCGTGCGGTCCTGCTTCAGAAGAATTTCCTGAGCCATCCTAGTGAAAGTCTTGCTAACAACGTCAAGACGAG
>TARA_R100001163_G_scaffold15749_1_pt1 | contig 24682 bp, 7 predicted proteins | sample TARA_R100001163 | Tara Oceans TARA_R100001163 (sample SAMEA2621285) | marine metagenome | biome: marine biome (ENVO:00000447); feature: deep chlorophyll maximum layer (ENVO:xxxxxxxx); material: "saline water (ENVO:00002010), including plankton (ENVO:xxxxxxxx)" | depth 120 m
ACAGTAGCCGCATCACTGTAGTTTGATTCAGTTCCATCGTAAAACGTCTGCGCTTTGTTCTCGTATCCAAACCTTGCTATTTTACGTAAACCAATAGTAAAGTTGTAATCATAAGGAGTTGAAATAGTTTGTGTAGATAAACCATTATCTACAGAAAAAATATCAACATCAGATAAAGATGTACCACCATTTACAGCGGCATAAAATGTAGAAAACTTTAAAAGTTTTTTAACATCTATACTTTTATTAGTTTGTGAGCAACATTTTTTTGGAGCTGAGCAAGCTATTAAAAAAGTTGTTAATAATATTATTAGTTTTTTCACCATTTTTATATAATCACTTATTTTATTGAATGTTTAATTTTTTATTCTAAAACGTTCGTTTTTTAAATTGTCTTTTTTTAGATTTTGTTTCTTTGTTTATTTGCCTGTTATTGTTTTTTATTTTTTCTTTTACTTCTTTTAATTCCGTGTCTTCAATACCAAGCTCCCATTTACTCCAACCTAATCCTAAGGCTAATCTTTGCCACCAAGCATTTTCACTATCAATAGCAGATCTTACGTTTTCTATTTTTCTATGTAACCTAGCTACAGGTACATTTGTTAATCCTTCTACTAAATTACTGTAAGCATCCCACATTGGATTATCAATATCAAAAGTATTCATTTCAGGTATTACTTTTTTATTATACTCCATAGTTTTCTCAAAACTATCTATTTTTCTAAGCTTAATACCAATAGGTGGCGATAATTGTAATAACTCATCACTTATAACTCCTAGTTGTTTACCCCAACCTTTTTCGTTTTGCTCACCGTATTTTATAACTGCATTTTTTAAAACAGATACTATAGCACCACCAACGCCAGATCCTCTTAATATACTATCAATACTTCCATTTATTAATCTTTGTTTTTTATTTTTAAAAAACTTTTCATCTTGTTCGTCATCTTCAAAAGCCATAGCAAATAAAGCGCTTTGTAAACCGTAGAATATAAGGTTTTGTATAGCGCCATAATATATTATTTTAGATATATTAGACATGTCGCTTTGCGCTTGAGTAGCATAACCTTTAGACTTTCTTCTATTTATTAAATCTAAACCTGCTTTTTTCATTAATCTAACGTATTGAGATGTTACATTTTGAAAAGCTAATATCATACGTCCAAGAGGTGAAGCTTGCTGTTGTGATAACATGTCTGGTCTTGCAGACTGCTGTGTAGATTCAGCTATTTCTTGAAAATCTACAAAAGCTTTTGATTCAGCTTCTTTTTGTGATAAACCTTGTTTTTTATATGTATTAACTCTATTTCTATACATACTAGCCCCACCTAAAGCTATAGCAAAACTATCAGCCATTTGCGTAGGTAAAAATCCTTTTTCTAATATATAAGCTATAGCAGATTTAACAGGTTGTTTTGATTTACCAACAGCACTAGCTATTTCCGAAGCATTTAAATCAAAAGCAGCACCTGATCTTCTTTGTTTTAAAAAGTCTGAATTAAATATCATTGCAAAATCTGACCAAAACTGTTTTTGATTAGCAAATGCAGCTGCTGCTTTGAATATATTGTTATCAGCAAAGTTTATAAAGTTAACAGTAGATAACGTCTGTAAAACAGCTGATCTAGCATTAAAAAACATAGTAGCACCAATAGAGCCGTTTAAATAATCTAAAAACGCATTAACTTGTCTACTACCACCTTGTTTTCTATTAGTACCATTTTTAATTCTATAAAGCATATCTTGCAAAGCTTCTACAAAATTATCACCATGTATTGCTCTAATTTTATTAATGTTTTCTTTGCTAAATATTATATCAGCATTTTCTATAAATTCAGTAAAAAATTTAGCTCTACCAACTCTACCAGTAGCATCTTGTAAGTCTGTTCTTACATCTCCAGTTAACCAATGTTCTCCTGGTTGTACATATCCTTCATCCATTTTTGATATTAAACCTACTCTTAAAGCAAATCTTTTTAACTTACCGTCTAACTCAACTAGCTCTACAAGATTTTTTTGATCTGTTTTACTTAAACCTGGTATATCAAAACCATATTTATTCCATAAATAAACTCTAACAGCATCACTATATACAAAATCACCATCTGGTGTTTTTTGTGTTAACTTCTTACGTATATCAGGCATTTGTTTTATAAGATTTCTATAATCATTAGCTATAGACTGTTTAGCCATACTTAAATCTCTAAAAGCTTTGTTTAGTGGTTTAACTAAAGCTTTTTCGAAAAAATCTCTATGTTTATTACCTTGACTACCTCTACCCATAAAGTTATACAATAAACCTACAAAATCCTCATGTGATGGTGGAACAAAAAGTCTAAATCTACCTTTACCTTCTCCACGTTTTTTACCTTTAGCTTCTGAAAACTTTTTTATAGATTCAATACCTGTTAGTTGTTGTAATATATCGTTAAAAGTTTTATCCATATCTAAGCTAAACTTAATTCTAGCTTGTACAACTTTAGATTTAATATCTAATTGATCAAGAACTTTTTTAACAGCTTTTACGTTTGACAAAGCATCATCAACAAAATACATATCATTATAACCTTGAGTAAACTTTTCAAGCATCCACGAAGCCTTAGCCTCACCGGTACTATTTCCTAAACCAGTTATATTTTCTTGTGGTATATTAATACCTTTTGACTTTAACCAACCATGTATTGCAGTAGCGCTTTCAGGTGGTCTAGCTGTTAAAACAAAAACATTTTTAGGTCCAAACTTCTTAATTTGATTACGCATTTTTTGTAACAAGGGACCATCAACGCCACCTCTTATATTTACAAAATCACTAAAATCAAAACTATAACCTTGTTTGTCTAGTTCAGGTCCTTTTACAGGCCACTCTGCACTACTTATTCTAATTTCTTCATTATCTTTTTTAGCTATAATAAAGTTTTTACCTTTGTCTATTAAAGTTTCGTCAAAATCAAAAGTACTCATACCTCTTGACTGTTGGTTATATTTTAATGGTGTCTTTATTTTATCTAAAGCTCTGCTTACATCAAAGTTGTTTTTATTTAAACTATATTTTTTAGATGCTGACTCAACCGCTTTACCTATATTTTTATAAACACTTTTATTTACTTCTACCGCATTTGTAGTGTTAAAATTATTTATATCTATTAAAGGTCTTAGTCTATATTTTAACTTACCATTAACAATATCTAAATTAACCGCAACTTCAATACTTTTTACAGTGTCAAGCTGTAATTGTGTAATTTCTTTTCCTGTAAGATTTTTAAACTCAGTGGCAAAAGCATTATTTTTTTGATTAACAACATCTACACCGGTATCCATTAAAAATAAAAAGTTTTCAAATAATAAAACACCCTGTGAATCTTTAGCGTACTTTCCATTTGCATAAGCAGATGTAAAATATTCAAGTGGAACACTAGTGTTTATAATAAACTCGTGTCTATATGGTTTTAAAACATTAATTTGCTCTTGTGATAACTCTGTTGAAAAATTTTCAATTGTGTCTAAACCTGCTTTTTTTAACTTTTTGTTTATCTGATCTTTTTTATCTAACATTAAGTTAGCTATTTCATCATCATATAATAAATTTGTATCTTGGTTAACAGTTGTATTTTTATTTGGAAAATTAACACCATCTTTTGTATAACTTAAAAGCTGACTAACGCCTTGCGCTTCACCTAGCTTAACCTCAATACCAATTGCAAAATCACCTACACGTATATATATATCTCCATATCCATCTACAATTTTAGCATTTTTAGGTAAATTTTTACCTATTTCATTTTTATTTAATAACTCAAAAGCTTTACCTTCATTCTTAGCTTTTCCTTGTTCAATAAGTTTATATAAAGGTTTTTTGTAAATATTTATTTTTGTTGCTTTTTCATAATTTCTTGCATTCATTATGTCGTACGCAAGTTTAGCAACAAAATCTTGTTGGCTTTGTTTTATTTTACCACCTCTTATACCTTTAATTTCTTTTTTAAATTTTACATTTAAAAGCTTGCCATCTTCATCTCTATTAACTATTATAACTTTAGATTTAAAATCTTTACTAGTAACTCGTAAATTTTGATCACTAGTTTCTTGTATTAAAGTATCTAAAGCATTTTTTAAATTAAATACTAAATTATCATTTAAACTAAACTTTCTATTAACGTCTCTATCAACAGCAGCAGCTAGCTCTTGAATATCATTTTCAATGCTAACTTTTTTGTCTATCATAGCTTTAAACTCTTCACTTTGCCTAACTTGCATTACAGCATCGTCTACAAATATTTGTTGAAAACGTTTTGCAAAATTATCTTTTCTTGTACCTTTTAAACCAGATCTTTTACCTGTTTCTGGATTTATAGGCGGTTTATCGGCAAATGCCATTAATTTTTTATCACTAGGCGCAATTTTTTCATATAAATTAATAGCCTGGCCTTTATCCATTTTGTTTAAAGAGTCTTTTGGTAATTTACCTAAATCAACATATTTTTTTACATCAGCTTTATTGGTGAGCTGTGCAACAAACTTTAATCCAAACTGTTCGCCTTCAGGTGCCTCTCTTAACATTTGTACAAGATCAGCAGTTTTTACCTGCTCTACAAAAGTATCTTTGTATTTTTTTAAGTTATCAATATACTTGCCTTCTGATAAAAGATTTTTTATTTGTTTAAACACAGGGGTAAAATTACCTTTTGTCGTATATTCTTTACGTAACATTTCAACTATTTTGTCTACTCTTTCGTTTACGTTTAATATATTTTCTGTTTTAGCATAAGCCGCAAATAAACTTTTTTTAACAGACTCTAATATTCTATTATATATATCACTACCAGTTTCTATACCAACCTCTTGTCTAAGTTTAGAATAAACAACTTTACGTGGTTTTTTACCTTGTTTTTCTTTTATTTGAGCAGCAATACTAACATCTTTAGTTTCAAGCTCTTGCATAGCAACATCTTTTTCTGCTTTAACTTGAACTTTTACTTCGCCTTCTTTTGTTGTTTGTCCTATGTCAACTGTAGGTTGAGTTGTTTTACCTTTTTGAAGACTATTATAAGCTTGTTTAGCTTTATTAGCTATTTGCGGATTAACCCAACCAAATAAACCATTAGGGTTTTTTCTTTCAGGTTTATAGTTTCTAATATGTGGTAATAAAGCTGCATAAGTAGCACTTAAAAAACTAGCGTCATCAACACCAACATGTGGTTGTTTTAATATTAGTTTATCTAACAAGCCTTGCTCTTGTATTCTTCTAGCCGCATCATCACCTTCAACAGCTTTCCACATAGCATTACCATCTTGACCTTCTAAATCATCACCAAACTCATTTTTTCTACCTATATCGTTAACCTCTGTAGTAGCTTGCTCTGGTGTTAAATCTTTTTTTAAACCTGGTGTTATAGAAAACGCTCTACCAGTAGCACCTTGTCTTTTTGAAGCTGTTTGACTTATTAAACCTTTACTTAGTTTTCCAGTTTTAACACTTGTTGAATATTCTCTTAAAAAACTTTCAATACCTTCAACTGTTTCAAAATCTATTTTTTCAAAACCAAAAAATCTAAGTGCAGGTAATATTAACTCTTTAAATTTTCCAAGTGCAGTTTGATCTAATGTTATTTCTTTTGCTTGTAATGCTTCTGATAGCTGTGTTATATATTCATCTGGATTAGCGTCTAAATACGCAACGGTATCACCTTCTTTAACACCTAATCTTTTTGCTATCTCTTTATCTGCTTTAAATGTTCTTCCTTCATAAGGTTTTAATCTCTTGCTTAAAACATCACCATATTTATTTTTTATTTCATTAATTAAATCTTGACTTATTTTACCTTGTCTAACAGCTTTTCTAAGTATACCATGTAAAAGCTCATGATTACCAACAGTAACATTATTTGTCTCTAAAGCTTTTTGTCTATTAATTACTATTTCACCAGTTTTTTCATTTACATAGCCAGCTGTTTTAAGATCTTCTAAATCTTGTTGATTTGTAATATTGTTATCTTTAATATACTTATCTATAGCAGCCTGATCTTTTAACTCGTTAACCTCTAAGTCATAAAAACGAGCATATTTTTTAGCAAAAGCAACATCTTGTTTTAAAACAACTTGTTTAACACCTTCTTCAATACCTTTTTGTACATCTTCAACTGTTACACCTTCAACACCTTCTATAATATCATTTATTTGGCTTTCAACATCTTTTAGTTTTTTGCTTGTGTCTATTAATTTGTTTTCACCTTGTTTTTTAATATCTTGTTTTAAATTTAATCTTTTAAACTCTAAATCTATTAATTTATTTCTTTTTTCTTTAGATATAGAAGGATCTAAGTTTTTATCTATAGTAGCTCTTTGCTGTGCAATTGCAACCTTGTTTTCAAGACTAGCATCGTTTTTAATTTTAATGTCTAACTCAGCTAATTGTTCACTAGTTATATCATTGTTTTCTATGTAATCTAATACAGATTGTCTTTTTACTTTTCTACCGTCTATTTCATAAGAAGGTCTATTAATAGTTAAATCAACAGCAGCAATACTAGCATCTACTGGACCAGAAATAACAGCACCAGAAAGACCTTCTAAAATAACATCTACACCCGTAGCTTCTTTACCCGCTGCCTTAGCACCTAAAAATTCACCTAAACCACCGCCAAATGATTCAACAGGTGTTGCTACAGCTGTTGCTGCCGCTGCTTTACCAATTCTACCCGCTGTTGTAGAAACATCACCTATAGCTTTACCAACTGCGCCAGCTCCTTTGACACCTATTAAAGTTGTTAACCCTTCTACCGCAGCTATAGTAGCACCTCTAGCTCTTGCCTTTGCTTTTATTCTTTTTCTTATAGTATCATCAGCTAATATTTTTCTTATAGAATCTGGATTAAAATCTAAATTAGCAGCTTCTATCTCTTCTTGTAACAACTCATTAAAAGTGTTTACAGTTTCTAAACCGTAATTCATAGATCCAAATAAACCTACAAAAGCTCCAGGTATAGCCCCAATACCACCAGCGGCAAAACCACCAGCGGCAGTAGTTATAGTAGGTGCAATAGCTTCTTTTGCTAATTCTGCATTAGCCATTGATCTAAAACTTTGTATTGCAGACTGAGCAAAACCTTTAACATTACCAGTTTCATTTATAGCATTAATAGTAGACATTGCCCAGTTTTCACCTTGAGAGTTGTATTTTTGAAAAGCAGCAGTAAACTTATTAAGCTCTTCCATTTCAGCCGCAGAAGCTTGAGATTGTTGTATTAATGATATATAAGCTTTTAATTGATCATCTGATAAGCCTTCTACCTCAGTAGAACTACTCACATCAAAAACAGCATCTGCATCATCATATAAATCAGCGTTTACTCTACCCGCTTGTAAAGCTTGTTCAAACCAATTTCCACTATCATCTTCTTCAACGCTAAAGTTATATTTTTTAATATACTCTTCTACACTCAAACCTAAATTTGCAGCAGCTTTTTTAACACGCTCTTCACTAATATTTTGTCCGTTGTATAAATAATCTGGCATATATATATATTATTATTCGCCTGGTATACTTGTCATACCAAATTCACCTTTTAAATCATTAAAAAACTGTTCTAAACTATTTCTAGCGCCAACAGGGTCTCCTGCTCCAAAAGAAACAGCGTATTCACCTATTTTTTCTCCATCTTTGTATACTTCTATAGAATCGTATCTAAATAAATTACGAGCAGCAAATCTATTTGTTTTACCAACGCCTACATCAAAGTTTTTTGGTAAAATTGCTTTTATTTTATCTACTACATCACTTGGTCTTTTTTGAAAAAGCTCTTTGTTTACTCCAGTTGTTAAAGAAAAATCATTTATATTTTCAAAATTTATTTTAGTAAAATCTTCTTTAACAACTTTTGTAGTTTTGCTGCCACCACCAGCACTTAAACCTTGTTCAAACTCACCAGTTGATGCGTATATAGCTTCTCTATCCATAACTTGGAAAGTATTATATTTTTCTCCATCATTTTCCCAAGTATCATTTCCTTTCCAATCATATTGTCCAAACACACCTGTAAAGAAATCTTTTTTAGTATTGCCAAGATAAATCTCCATAACTTGATTTCTTCTTTCATTACGAGTTTTGTTTTCTACATAAGTATCGCTACCAGGCACTTTAATACCACCATAAACTTTACCTTTATAATTACCAAAAACATTGTATTGATCATTAGTAGGGTTGTTATCTATAGGTCTTAAATTTACACCAACATTAAACTCACTAGCACCATCGGTAGCAGCAGTCCAATCAGATAATAATCTACCACCAACCTTTGGATTGTTCATTATATACTTTTTAATTTTATCAAAATTTTCTTTATTATTAAAATCTTCTTGATCTATACCTTTTTTACCAATATCAAATTCTTTAGGTAATTTTATATTTAATAAAGCTTTTGACATGACATCAGTAAGTGAACTAAAAGGATTGTGTAAAGCTTGATAAAAAGATTCTTCTCCATGCGGTGTATGTGCTAAAGTTTGAAAAGTATCTCTAGGGTTTTCAGAATATGTTATTATACGATTAAGAGAATCTGCAGCATCTTTTTGCGCGGCTTCATTGTATGAAGTTCCTTTTTTTGACCCATATTTTTGTAAAGTGTTTAATATTGATTCTCTTGAGCTAAGCGCGGTATGATCAGTGATAGGTACAAGTTTTTTTATATCTGACATACTCATTTTTATTTCTTTATCGTCTATAGTAGATTTAAAAAATATTTCACCATTTTCAACAATCATTTCAGCTTTATTAAGATCATTACCAGCTTTTAAATTATATATAGATGTTAGAAATTTATTATTTTCAGCAGCGGTATTACCACCAACACCATCTGATCCTCCAATAACATACTGATCATTTGCTATCATAGTAGTTATGTTGTTTAAATCTGAGTTAAAAGCTTTTATACCATTATTAAATTTAGCAACCTTAGACTTCCACTGCATTCTTTGTGTTTCACCATCTTTACCTTTGGGTATTGTTTTCCACTCATCTCTAAAACCATCTAAAATACCTTTAAATTCTAGCATGTCAGCATCAACAAAAGTACCGTCTTGTAGCTGCTCATATATAGGATTAACAACATCTAACATTTCTTGATTAGAAGAGTTTATATCCTCAAACATATTTTTAAATTCATCTAATAAAGCTTTATTAGTTTCACCATAAGTTTTAGCCATAGCATCATACGCGTCTGTCATATCAACAGGTACAGTTGACAAACCGTGTTTTAATGCCGCGTTTACTAATGTTGGATCTGCTTTTCCGAATAATTTATTTGCCATAATTTGTATTTATTTATGAAGAACCTATGCCTTTACTAAAATCAAAACCACTAAAATCTATATTGCTTAAATTTTGAAAAAGCCCACTAGTTAAAGCAGCATTAGACATATTCATTTGATTACCCATGTTTTGAGCGGCTAATTGATTTTGCATTGCTTGCTGATATGCCATATTAGCACCGGACGACTGTCCATATTGCATACCAAGTAAAGTAGCTTGTCTACTCATTTCAGCTTCTTGTAACATACCTTCACCCATAGCTTCTATTTGTTCTCCTTTTAAGCCTAATTGAGCGCCTTGTAATTGTAAATTAGCTCTTTGTTTTTGTAAATCATCAGCGCCTTTAGCTGCTAACAATTGATTTTGTCTTTCTTGTTTAGCTATATCAGCAGATATTTTACTTGTTGATAAGGCTTGTTGATTTGCTAATTGTTGTGCTAAAGCACTTATACCACTACTACCAGCGCTTTGTTGTAGTCTATCTAATATGTTTGCCGACTGTTGTTCTAATGCTCTTTTTTGAAAATTAGCAGCTTGTTGATCTACTGTTAGATCTTCAAACATATTCTCCATTGAAGCCGCTGTTTCAGAATACAACTCACCAACTTCGCTAAATTTTTCACCAAAACCAGAATAAGGATTTGAAAATTTCATTGCCGCATATTCAGCTTTTTGCTGATCTAATTTAATTTGCTGTTCTTTTTGAAAATCTAATGTCTGTTGGGCTATAGCGTCAGCTTGCGCTTGTTGTTGTTGCATTTGCTTCTTTTGTTGTTTTCTACTTTTGTAACCTTGATAAAGACCAATACCAGTTCCAATAAGCTGTAACGAAGCTCCAACTCCTAACCCAAAAAGAAATTTAGCAGGTGATTTTTTAGCCATATTTTTTATTTTATTTATTTATTAGTTATATAGTTACACTTTTTGCACTTTATTTACTACTTTCAATAGCCTCTGAGTTTAAAGCAAAAAGCTCTGAAGCATGTTCACTATCGTCATTTCTAAGTGTAACTTGTGCATAATAGCCTTTTAAGCTACTATTATTTATTCTTTTGTCTTTTGAAAACATTAAAAACCCAGCAATTAAAGAAGGGGAAATGTTAGTTTCAACATTTATAAAGTTAGTTCCTACACGGGTAATAATGCCTATGTATATAGGGTCATCTGCAGTTTGTACACCACTAGTAGATACTGTAGTAGTGTTTTGATAAAAAGCATGATCACCTGATTGTAAAGACGGGTTTAAAAAATTATTATTTGATATGTTTATTTGAATTATTGCCATATTATGTTGCTGTTCCTGGTGTTATAAATGTATCTAAATCTAAATTTACTGTTAAAGCCGAAGCTGGATAACTATCTATTAATATTTGAGCCCCTGTAAGAGCAACGCTTTGTGACGAGCCTACAAAAACAACTTCTTGACCTGCATCTAATAAGACACCATTATTTAAAGTTAAAGCGCCCGCGCTAGCACTAGGTGTTCCAATTTCAGATACAAGAGTGTTATTATTTGCTATGCCTAAACCAGTAATAGTAGAAACATCGCTACCAGCTATTCCATATGTACCATTTAAAGTAACGGTAGAACTAAGTGCGTCTGTAGCCTCTGAAACACTACCGTCTGCTCTAACAGTTTTAGTAACAGTTTGAGCATCAAGAATTTCATCTGTTGATCCTCCACCTGTTCTAGCGATAGTAGTTCTGTTAACTATATCAGTTAATCTTTGCGATAAGTTAGCTGTTCTAAATGCAAGACCAGTAGAAGTATTAGTTTTTGTAGCTGTTTCTATATTAGAAACACCAGTGGTTTTAAATGTTAAAACCCTGTTATCAGCAAAAGTTTGCGCTGAACTAATTGTTACTAAATTTTCTACTATACTAATTACAGATGGCGTTCCACTTAAACTACCACCGTCTACAGCGGTGATAACACTACCAACAGTAATATTGCTAGTGTCATCTAATAAAAAAGAAGTCGCAGATGTTATAGCACCATTAACAGTTTGGTTTTGTTCTATAAAAAAAGAAGTTGCATCACTAAAACCATTAGTAACTATTAAACCAAAACCATTAGCATCAGTGCTAGCGTTTGTAACTGTTTTTGCAATATCAACCGAGACTGCACTAACAAGCCCTGGAGTTCCAGTAGACGTAACATTAGCGTGTGGTGGATTTGCAGAGTAACTACTAGTATTACTAGTTTTAAAAACAAAATCTATTTGTACTGGAGACGTATGAACTATTTTTCTACTAACTACGTGATCACTACTACTTATAGAATCTGATAAAACAGTATTAGATTTTTGATTTGCAATAAGCAATACTCTATAATCCGAAACAGTTGTAGATGGAAATATTATATTTTTTGAATAAAAATTAGATCTTAATTTAACGTTTAAAATATGATTTTTATTAAAAACAGATTCAAAAGTTTTTGTTGTAAAATTATAAAACTTATCTAAAACACTAGTTGATGCAGAATTTTGTATAATTTGCAAACTAAACTCAGAACCAACATCACCAGAAATTTTTAAAGGTCTGTTTGACGTATTAGTAGTAAGATTTTGAGTATTTATTTCAAAAATATTTATAACTTTTTGAGATTCTTCTAAATTAGAATAAGGTTGTAATCGACTTGCTTCATCATGAGTAAAACCAGCCATATAACCAACAACACCGTTAACAGTATGCGTATGAAAACCTATTAAACCAATTGTTGCACCATGGTTTAAAGCCAACTCTGCAGTTGAAAACAAAGGCATACCATCAATATAAGTTATTATATTTGTATTTTGTCTTGTATTATTTGTATTATGATAACTCATTTTATATTTTTAATATATTGTTGTACCTCCTCCACCAGGCGTGCCTGAAGGTGGCGGGTTAAATGATGTAGCTGGTAAAACTGGAGAAGTTGTAGGTCCAGCTACAGACGCAGGTGTACCAGTTAATAATACTTCATCTTGTTCGGATGTAGGAGGTGTTATATCTTGCACACTAGATATTTCTCCTAAACCTTGAAAACTAAAATCACCAGTATGTCTAGATATATAATCTTGATCAACAGTTTGAAGACCTCCTTTTATATAGTTAAACCACTTGCCTTCTTTTTCAATAAACTCATCAATAAAACCATCTTGTTTATCAGTAAATATACTTTCTACGTACCAACCAACTTCAGCTTCTATATTGTTAATGTGACTATTATTAATACTATCAAGATTTATAGTATTTCCAGTTTCAAAGTCAAGTAAACTAGCTTCTTGAAATTTAGTAACATGAGATTTAGAACCTTCATAACCTAAGGTTTTAAAAGATTTTATAGTAGAAGCATCTGAATTTAAAACAGCTGTTACAGAAGAATCAAATTGAACACCATAAAAATTATTGTAACCATTAGTTGTAACATCGTGTTGATATAAGCCGCCTTGATTAAAAGTATAATATTTTTTAGATAAGCTTAAAGCACTTTCTGGAGTAAAAGATTTAAAACTAACCCAACCACCAACATCTTCACTAAATGTAATAGTTTTATTCATGCTTAGTTCCATTGGTGTAAAAGGAGTCATTGAAAAGTTATCTAAAGAATAATTAGCAACGTGCTGCGCAGGGCCTGATCCACTACCATATTGACTATCAGTAAGTATTATTAAAGAATTTACAGCTGGTATTTGATTTGTATAAAAATAACTACCAGATATTACCGCTCCGTTAATTGATAAAGGATGTGGAGGATTAAAATTTTGTATTACTGTTTCCACTTCATAAACACCATTAGAACCAGTAGCCCAAGTTTCTCTATGATAGTTAGGACCAGCTCCACTTGCTGTATTACCTATTGAACCTGTATAAGTACCAGCTTGTATCATAAAACCTTGCATATTATCGTTTACGTATATAAAGTTTAATATACCATTAGTTAAACCTAACTCTTCATAGCTAACTCTAAATCTTATTCTTGTACCTAAAGGTAAATTACCTATATGTTGAACTGCGTGAGGGAAACCAGGCGTATTAATATTATTCGATGTAGAGTTTACTATTAAAGAACCGTTGTTCCATTCAAAACCATTCATAGGTATAATATTAGCTTCGTTGTTTTGAACAAAACTCCAAGACTGTGCTGAAGAAGGTATTAATTGTGCATTTTGATCAGACAAAGAAAAGTTACTAAGTCCAAAAGCGTACAAAGCGTTGCTTGCAGCCGCGGTAATATTAATACAACCTTGCCATCTACCCCAAGAACCTATAGCAGTGCTAGAATTATCAAAAGTTGATATAGTAGTTGAGGCGCTTACTGGTTGAAAGTTAACACCACCTAAAGGATCATATTCAATAGCCCAAGGAGTATTATTTGGCAAAGGATCATTAAGACTACCTACATCCAAAATAGCTCTATATCTACCCGGGTTTGTTAACCCATGAATTTGAAAACCTAAACCATTATAACCAATACCTTTAATAATAGGATTACCTACTATTTCATTGCTAAAATGCTCTTTATGCACGGTAAATCTAAACTCATATCCATCAGTAGATGCTGTTGGCGCTAAAATAGGTGCTTCGCTTCCTGCTTGACCACTTGGATTTGCATATCTTTGTTGAAAAGTTGCATGTATTGTTTGAGTAGTAAAAGCAGGATGGTCCCCTGACCATAACGCACCTTGAGTAATACCGTATAAATATACAACATTATTGTAAACATACATTCTAGGTGCAACCATTAAATGTGGTTGATATGCAGTATTACCAATTCTAAAACTATTAACAGTGCCTTTTGTATAAAAACTATGTGTATCTGTTTCGTTACTTAAATCAATTAATCTAATTTTATTTATAGCGCCATAATCACTACCAGCGTCGTCAAACATACCGCCCGTTGTGTTATAAAATTCTATTGTTAATTCGTTATTATTATAACCATTAGCACTATTTGCTAAATTACTACCACTAGAAACTTTAAATATTGATCTTAATATATGTGTGTCAGGAGCATAATTAGCGTAGTTAAATTTAGAGTGTAAAATTGGTAAACCAATATTTATAAAAGAACTAGTATCATCTTTCCAAATATTTTGAAAAACAGACGTTGCACTGTTAGAATACCAATTATCATTAGACGCGTCTTTAGTAGGATCAATACTAACACATGTCAAGTGTCTACTACCAACAGGACCCCTAACTCTACCATATTGAAAGTAAGGATAACCTGGATAACCTGGTTGTTCTCCCCATACACTAACTAAAGTATTAACATCTTCAGTAGCTTCAAAATTACCTTTTACACCAATTGCTCCATGATTCCAATTTTTTCCTTCAGAAGTAGCAACTTGAGTAGCTGTTTTAGTGGTAACAAGATCTAATAAATAATAATTTTCAGTAACATAAGGATTTACTAAAGTTTGTGTTATTTTTGGAATTGTAAGCGAGTTTGGTGTAGCAAGAGAGGATCCTGATTGTACTACTTCTATATTATCATCATAAGTAAGCTCATTATAATGAAAAACTCCCATAGATTGAGGCCCTTGAGTTCCTGGTGGTCCGTAGCTTTTATATACTTCATTTAATGTATAAGGTGTCCCATCAACCATTGTGTTTGCTGTACCAAAGGTATTTGTACCAGGATCAACATAGTATTCTATAGTATAAGTTTGAAAAGGTATATTAAAAGGATTTGGATTTGGCTGCATTGAATACGTGAGAGTATTTGTAGAAACTGTACCCGTATTAGGACCATGTATAGATGTAGCTACAGCGTGTAAATCAACTAACGCAGGTGTTGGTGTTGACCATGCTGGTTGTTTAATTTGAATTTCATGCCACATAGGTATATCAGCTGGAGGAGCAGGTGGAATCGCGGCTACGGGATTAGCTCCAGCAATTTCATTAGAGTGTAATGTTTGAAGAGCTTTTCCTTTATAAACATTAACATCGCGTATTAAAAAGTACTTAACAACAATTTTAGTAGCAGTAGTACCATGTCCAGCGCGAGGTACCATATTTGTAGATGTACCAAACTCAAAACCAACTCGTAAACCATCTATAACAATAAGATCACTAACGGTATCAGGATTACCTGTAACATTATCATAATCATTAAATTTAAAAGCTTTTCTAACTTTACAACGTGGCTGACTACCATTTCCAACTTCAAACCACGTAGCGTAATTATTAAGACCGCCTTCTGTAATCCAAGAATTTGTATTATTATTAACTGTATCGCCATAAGACTCGTAATACGCCTCTGTACCGTCAAAAAGACTATCACTATTTCCAGGACCTGTACTAGCAATACCATTAACTGGGTTAAATATATTTAATACAGAGTTGTTTTTATCAAGTAGCGTTACATGGCAAAAAGCAGATCCTAAGCTAGTACCATTTACTCCACCATTTGGAAGTGGATATGTCTGCCCAGTAAAAGATTCTGCTGGATTATCAAAACTACCTCCACTATCTGTAATACTGCTATTTACTAAAGCACCATCTTGCCATCCGTAATTCATATAATCAAAACCTACAACTTCATCTCCATTAGCATCTACAGCCATATGTTCACACATAAGCTCATACTCAACTATAATAGTTTCTCCTTTAAAAACTGTTAAATCTGTAGCAAGATTATTTGAAACGCCAGGATCAGACGTTATAATACTGTGAGCACTACTATTGTAACTACTTGATATATTGTCACCAACAGTACCATTACTAGGATGACTTATTTGTCCACTAGCTTGTGTTGCAGATCCATTAGGAGCTTTACCTCTTAGTATAAAACCAGATCCCATAGCTGTAAGATCTATACCAAAAAAACCACCTATTGTGTTATAATAATCACTAGGGTTATCAGGTGCAAAAATTATACTATGGGTATTAACGTACATAGAAGCTCCAGCAGCAGGATTAAGAAGTGGTGTTGTTGAAAAACTACCCGCCGATTGTGATGGAGTATGGAAATCAGCGCCAGCCACCGGTCCATTATATTCAATACCATCTATATAACGTACAATATAAGCTTCATCAATACCCATGTTACCTAATCTAAACGGACTAGATAAAGTCGTATTAGTTCCAACAACTTGACCAACATAATTATATTTAAAAGGATTTCCTAAAGCAAAAACATTTATACTAGCCGCTTGGGGATAACCATATACTGTACGCGGTATTAAAGAACTACTACCTACTTGAGATTTATCAGCTAAAGTTAAATCATATGTAGGTGGTTGATAAGCTTGAAAACCAGCACCTGGATCACCAGGTAGACCATCACCAGGTGTTACACTTCCACCGGGATCTCCAGCCGTAATTCCAGCATAATAATGTCCTTCTGGTATAGCTTCGTGTCTAATAATTCTAACATTACTAATTAAATCTTGGTTTAAAAGACCTACGCCGTTAGAATCTGGATTACTTAAAAAACTACCACTTTGCCAAGGTAAAGCAGCTGGAAAATTAGTATTAGTAGCTTGATTCATAGAACCGTTATGAATAAAATTGCTACTTTCAAGAAGCTCTAAAATTTCAGCTTGTCCATATGTTAAATAAGAGTTGTCTATTAAATTATAACTTGGTAAATCTATAATTAAACTTAAATTGTAATCTTGATTATATTCGTCGTAACTACCAAGTATATTATTTGCCAAAGGTAAGTGATCTCTAAACCAATCATGCATACCCGCTTGTGATATAGGTGTTATACCATCTTTTGACAAGCGTAATACAGCTCCTCTATTTTTATCTGTAAAATAAGCCCTATAACTTTCTTTTGCAAAGCTTTCAGGATTTTTAGATATACCATAATCCCCAACAAAAGGAGTGGCATCACCTAAAACTTTATCTGTAGAAACTAATTGAGAGTTGCCATCTGCATTAAATAAAGCGTCTTTATTAGAAACAATACTAACAACTTTGTCTTCACAAAAAGCTACTAAACTTATTCTTCTTTGAAAAAGCTTTTGTATACTACCATATGTAGGATTTAAATCTTTTGTTATTTTTTCTCCAGCTATAAATTGATTTAAATTATTTATATTTGATATTGAATTATATATACCAGAATATATTAATCCGTTTTTCTTTTCTTCAACGCTATAAGGCTCTTCAAGTGTGGCAGAAGCTCTAGCGCCATTAGTAATTTGCATTTGATTAAAATCATCTCTAATTCTATTAGATTCTATTCCATTACCAAAATTAAAACAATTATACCAACTTAAACCTACTCTTTTTGAAGGATGATCTATTTTTATACTAAGTTCTGTAACAAAACCACCTGTAGGTGTTTGTAAAGGAGGTAATATAATAGAAGAAGGAACTACTTTTGCTTCTACAAAGCTAGAGTCTTTATTAATAAAAGTTATTGTACTATTTTCATAATTAATAGGTGCACCAATAATATTAAAAGCGTTAAAACCAGGGGTTAGTGTTACTATTTGCTCACCACCTTGTTCCTTCCAACTTTGCAAATATACTTGTACACCAGGATTTATAGCTCCAACTCCAAGACTAGAAACAACATTACAACCAACATTAGCAAGTAATTCTCTATTAAAATTATTTAGTTTTAAAGGTATAGCTTTACTAGCTTCGTAATATATATCTAAATCTGTGTTTTTTTGTGGTTCAGTTTCCCATATAGCCGGGTTAACAGAACTAGAGCCCTGCGCAAAATCAGGTGTTGTACTTATAAATTCTAAAAATGCATTACTATTGTTAGCTGTAATATTAGAACCAGAACCATCCGCATCGAAAGGATTAAAACCACCATTAACATTATTATCTGTAGGATCTTTATCTAACTCTATTATATAAACAATACGTCTATTGTTTCTTCTACCAAAATCTCTTATTTTACTTTCTAAAGTTGATAATTTAGTAGCTTCAGTAGCATCATTTGTAGCTTTTGCTTTAGCCCAAGCAACAGCTGCTTCTTCTACACTGTCACCAGCGCCTATGTTGTCACCATTTAAATTGTAAAGATCTGTATAAGGCGCGTTATCAGGAGCTGAACCGTTAACATCTCTTATATATCTTCTTTTCCAAGGCGTATGATTGTATAGTTTTTTAACTGAAGTAGATAATATTTTATAAAAAGTATTGTTAGGATCATCTGCAAATTTAAAATGACTATTAGCCGTTGTTAACTTGTCTATAAAAGCGGCTATATCACCACCAGGATCACCATAAGGAGTTTTTGTTGGGTCCCATTGATCATCACTTATTGTTTGAAAATTTGGATCATTACCAATATCTCGTTTACTAGAATTAACAGAAGAGCTTTCACAATGTATTGTTCTAGCAGAATCCCAATTGTTAGTACCATCAAAAGCACTAGCACTGTCATCAGCTGCTTCTTTAAAACTTTTTGTAAATACACCACCACCATGTATACCTTGTAAATAAGCACCTAAACAATCAGTTCCTTGAAAACCAGCTGTTGAAGGTATGCTAAAACTAGCATCTGTTAAATTTTTACCTGGGGCTAGAAAAGAAATATGTAAATAATATTTACCTTCTTCACCAGCAACACCATATGTGTTATCTTGAACAAACTGACCAGGTGCAGTTGTAGCAAGATTAATAGAGCTAGATTTCCATGTTCTACTACCAGAAGTATGCTCAGATGTACTAACGATAAAACCTTCAAGAGCATTAACAGTATCTGTAGCGTCAGCAACACCATTTTCACCAGTACCAAGCCTACCATAATAGGTATCTGGCTGGTTAGTTACTTGAATACCTAGATTAGGATCCTGGTAGTAGGATTTTTCAAAATATCTAAAATAAGGTACTTGTGAACTTGTTGTAAAACTACCCCACCCAATAAAAGGATTATTTACAGTGTCTAAATTGCTAGGAATATTGGTAAAAGGTATGGTGTTTGGAGTTGGAGCATCTGGATGTGTTCTTATAACAAAACCTCTCCAATCAAAACCTCCTACAGAAGAGTAATTATCTACTACGTTGTAACCACCTTCAGTGTACGCATCCTGATCAAGAGGAAACCATCTATATTTAGGTGGATTAGCTGGCATGTTTGACATTGTAGAATCACCACCAAGTGGTTGAGGGTTAGAATAATTCATACTATGTGGAGCATAAGCATTAGGCGCTGTACCAACTATAGTCCAATTTTTATCAAGATCTGGACTTTCATCTTCAGCGTCATATGTTACCGGTGAATTATAAGCTCCACTAGGCAAACTATAAGGAATAAGAGGTTGATTTTGTATTGCGGCAGGACTTGAGCTAGAGCCTGAATACACCACATTGTCACTTATTTTAAGCCAATAATTATCTTGATTTGTGTACTTACCATAAGGAAAAAAGTTTTTACTTACTTTACCAATAACATCTATATTTTGTCCACCATCGGTTACAGCATTCCAAGGGTAATAAACAGGATCTTGTTGATTGTAAGTCATTAATTTATCTGTCCAACTTACGTAGGTATACATAGCAGGATCACCACCTTCTCCAGCGCCTTTTTGTACATCTCCAGTTCTACCAGCGCTTGTCCCAGTACCAAGAGCTCCACTACAGTAATACATTGCATCTATAAAAAAGCTTGGTTGATTAACGCCGTTACTAATTTCACCTGTTATAGAACTCCAATCAGCTTCTGTATTAGTAATACCACTACCTAAAGTTACACCATTAATTACGTCTTCACCAGCTCCTGTATATGAGGTTGCACCAGCATTATCATTATTTACAGCAACTAGACTTGGGTCTAATTCTGCTCCATCTATCTCATCCATAAGATGTCTAATAGCAAAAGAACCGAGAGGTGTAAAAGCAGTTATTAAATCAGGTATAATATCTTGTATATCCGAAGCTAATTGATTGAAAGCTATCTTAACAAAAAACCTACCAGAAAATTGATCTAATTCTCTTTCTTGTTTTCTTTCTACTTGTATTTGTAAACCTGTATCTAACACACCTCCAAGAGCATTTCCAGAGCCAGCAGCCATTTGAGCGTCAGCAGTTGATATTTCTTTGTCTAATTTTATTCTGTAATCACCACCTGTAACAGTAACAACATTGTCAACTCTGTATCTAGCTGAAGTTTGACCACTACTAATATCTTTCCAAGATATATAGTGATCGGTAACTTTAAATTGAGGCTCTGTTGGTGAATTACCAGTTCTATCTGTAGATAAAAAATCGTAACCACCAGCATTTATATAATCATTTCCATCAAACCGTATTATACTTGTAGTATCTGTAAGTCTTTGGCCTGAAATATCAATAATATCATTATATGTAACATCATCAACTTCAATATATAATTTTTTGTAATCAAATTTTATAGAATCTGGAGCCTCATTTTTTATATCTATTATTTTAAACTTATTATTTTTAGTAACTTGTTCAGCATTAGATCCAAATATCTTTTTTAAAATTATATGATCTTCTTCTTTTACTTTATTTCTATCAGAAGAGAAAAACGAAAGCCATATATGATCAGAAGCTTGGTTTCTATCAACATCATCTTGAGATGTAGGAATATAAGCCTTATCCATTAGTAAGTTATAATACTCAGAAGAAGTTTCTTTAATATAATATTTAAAGTAATCTGCCCAAGTTGGATAACTAGAATTGTAATCAACAAATAAACTTAAACTTCTACTAGCATTATAACCATTATTTTGATCTTCCCAAGGAATTGATAATGCAGCCCGCTCTGTAGTAAAAACAGGTGTTTCTCTTCCGTATTTATCTCCAAAAACAATACCCACTTGATAATTACGTAATGATTTTAAACTTTTTTGTGGTCCAAAATCAAAATCACTTGTTAACAAACTATTGCTACTATAATCAGTGCTTATTCTTTCTTGTAAACCAACATCGTGATTATATTCAAATCTACTTACATCATAGTTTTGCGTGTAGTTACCATATACTATCCTGTTACCAGTTACTTCTTGAGCTAGAGCGTTTTTAGGTACATTATCAAATACCCTAATAAATTGATTTTCTGGTAAAACAGCATATATATTTTCTGTTAACAAATCATATCTACCAGAATATTCTGAGTTACTAATATTACTACCTTCATTAAAACCAGCGTTATTCCAGTAAGTGTCATCTCTATCTAGCTTAGCTATAGAATATATATTTGGTAAATCTTCTTGTTTATAAAGTATTTCAACTTCAACAACATCATTTGGCATGTCTGGCGCTATAAAATCAAATATTTGTATAGTATCAATTTTATTAACCATAGACCTGTTAAAAGGTTCTTTTCTAGTATAATTTTCTACTTTAGCGTCAGATATACTAGCTATATTGTAATTTTCGTTTGTTACATATTGAGGGTTAAAAACCACATCTGAAAAAGGTCCAAAAGCAGAATATTCACCGTCTTCATATTTATATCTTAAACAAAATCTTGAAAATGTTTTTTCAAATAAAGAATTTTTATCGTTATTAGTATTGCTGGTTTGAGAATATATAATGTTAGTTACAGGTGCTTTTGTAGGTTTCTTTTTTATTACTGTAATATTTTCTTCTTTAATATCAACCTGATTGTTATTAGCATCTAAAACTATTTGACCTTTAACAACTAATTTAGTGTGATTTATTAAAGCTGTTGTAGGATCTTGTATAGTACCTTGTATACAATTTGAAATATTTATTTTTTTTGGCTCGCTAATACCATCTGTCCAAAATAAAAGATTATCAATAATATTTATACCGGTTATTAATTTGTCAGGAAATTTTAACACAGCATCATCTGTGTTTGTTTTAGTATCTACAAAAACATATTGTGAAATATTAGTTTTTTGATCATATTCTAGTATTAAATCTACACTAGAAGTTTTAGTAAACCAATATAATTTATTTGTTTTTTCATCAGCTACACTACCAACGCAAACATGATCATTAGGCACTAAATCATCAGTTCTTTCGTTGCCAAGTATAGTTTGTATTGTTCCTACTTCAGAGCTTTCTGATGTAGAAACTTTTACGTTTAAAGCGTCTCTATACTCTCCGTTAGGTATTAACCTTTCGTCAAGATCTTTATTCATTCTACCTTTTAAAAAGGTATTTTTAATTTCAGGCATAAATTAGTGTTTTATTTGCTTAGACTTACCTCTAAGTATTTGAGTTAATTCTTCTAATTTAAAGTTTGATAATCTTAATTTTGCTTTTCTAGTTTCAGCAAATTTTTCTTTTTTAAATCTTGGTACTAATTGTTGTCCGTAGCTAGAAGTTGAAAGTACAGCGTAAGCTATACTTTTGTACATAGCTTCTTCAGCAAACTTATGAACACGCATTTCTTCTTCTGTACCTAAACCGTCACTAATATAGTCTAGCACTACTGTTTTTCCACTTAAAATTGAACTAAAGTGTATATTACCTCTTAACTGGTCAATATAATAAGAACCGTTTACCTGTGCGTTTTCAGGACTTAAACCATATCTTTCACCTTCGTTTGGCCAATATACATTGTTTTCATAATCATGATAATCGTGGATAGTGTTTTCAGAATTAGTGTGTGATTTGTAATTTTCCCAAGTTGTAGATGTACCTATTGACTTTTCTTGTATATTAGTAATTGGAGTAGTAGCTGTTACTGAAACATTATCAACGCTTTGAGTATTTGTGTAAGCACCAAGATCAGGCTGTGAAGTTGAAGTAAAATCATGAAAAGAAACTACAACAATATACGCGGTGTTAACGTTAGAAACATCAATGCCTAAAATCTCTTTATTTACTAAAGCAGCAGCAGAACCACCGTCAGCTATAGTCCACTCCGCATAAGAAGCGTCTCCATTTGCGTCTGTTAAATTAAAAAGAGATGGTAAAGAGTTGTAAGAAGCTGTACCATAAATGTTATTTTGACTAAAATCAACTGTTTTATTATCAGGAACCGTGGTAGTAACACCAACCCGCAAAAATCCTGGAGCGTTTACACCGTTAACCGTTAAGTCTTGAGCGATACCATCAGCACTAACATTTATCATTTGTTTGTCGCTAATATCTATTTGTTGCCACAAACAAAGTACGTGGCCCCATGTAGGGTCATTTTGTCCATAACCAATTCTAGTTAAATGTTGAAAAGAAACAATATTATTTGTACTATCGTATTTATAGTTAGCTAAATTTCTAGATGGAGTTTGAGGAATACTATTCATTTGCCAATTAGGTATAACATCTGTACCTTCAAAAGCTGGGTTTGGAGATGGTATTGTATTTGTTGGAATAATAGAAAAATCCCCATTAACAACTTCTTCATTTTCATCAGTAAAAAAATAAGAACCATCATTATTTTGTCTTACTTCAAAAGGATTTTGAGTATGTTTAGTTGGATACAAAGGATGTTTTATACCAGAGCTATCAGTTGTCAAAACTCTAGTGTAATTTACATAATCATGTGGTAAAGCCATTATCAAACTAGGTGGAACTTCTATTTCTTGACTTTTAAATGAAGTTATAGTGTCAAAAGATAATTCTTGTAAAGATCTTTGAGCGTGAAATAAAACATCAGCTTTTCTTATTTTAGGTATTAATTTGTTTTCACCAACATAAGCAACTATAAATTGATTTACAACGTCTTTTAAAGAAACAAATTGATAGTCTCCATGTATGTTACCCTCGTAATATTCTTGTTGATTGTAGCCTTGTAATAACGCCATTTAATTATGATTTTTGTTGTTGTATTGTTTTTATTTCTTCTTGAGCGGCAAATTGAGTTATATTATAATCTTTTACACTAACGCCTGCTAGTTGTAATATCTTTTTAACTAACAAAGGTTTTTCTGACATATGTAATTCAAAGTCTTGATGATCATTCGCCGAAACATTATATAAAGGTTTGTTATTTACTATAATGTAAGTCCAATTAGGCATTTTAGGTTTTTTTACATATGTTAAAGAAGCTGACATTTGTAATGGGGTTGGATTTAAATGACTTAAATCAGGTATAGTAGGTGCTACCATTATATTTGGCCAATTGTCAACATAATACAAAGGAGTTTCTATTGTTGGTTTTGTTAACAGCGATTTATTTAAAAGAGTAAAATCTTTTAACGAGCTTTGCTCAGCAGTTGTAATAGTGTCAACTACATTGGGCGCTACACCACCAATATAACTTACTCTTAGACTAAATATTTTATACAGTATACCTGAAATAACACCACCTAAACTTAATTGACCAGTGTTGTTATTAACACCAAAAGTTGCAGTGGTTAAAAATGAATCAATTTTTTCTTCTAAAAAGTCATCAATATCACCAATAACAGTATCATTTCCAGGGTTTCTTCTAAATTGATTTAAATCGTAAAAATACTGCTGAAATATATCTAGTTGAGCTTGGTGCGCAAATAAATTAAACTCTTGAGGTGTTATATAACCTCTTTGCTCTTT
>TARA_R100001163_G_scaffold36761_1_pt1 | contig 24422 bp, 25 predicted proteins | sample TARA_R100001163 | Tara Oceans TARA_R100001163 (sample SAMEA2621285) | marine metagenome | biome: marine biome (ENVO:00000447); feature: deep chlorophyll maximum layer (ENVO:xxxxxxxx); material: "saline water (ENVO:00002010), including plankton (ENVO:xxxxxxxx)" | depth 120 m
GCGGAGCGTAAGGCAATGGTGCCTGATATGTTTGCTTCTGCTGGATTCGAAGAGATGCCCCAAGCTCCTAGCAATGCAAAGGAAGCTGGAGATCTCCTCGAAAATTTGCTTAAACGGCAAAAAAATTAATATAGGAGAATAAAATGGCACTTCCAAAGTCAGCCCAAAGTTCGTTCGGAGCGTTTAGTGAACTGTTTCAGTACACTTACGCTGATGTAATTATTAAACTTCTCGACACAGTTGATGATGTTGAGAAGTGGATTGATTCTGTTAATCAAGAAGATTGGAATGGTGGAGACTCTCAATACTACCTGTACAAAACAGCAGGTGGTAGCGGAAGTCGATTTGTTTCTGGTGGACCCGGTGCTGCTGCTCCAGTTCTTCCTGTGTACAACCCACCTGCTTATGATGAAGCAATGGTTAAGTTGTTCCCCCACATGGATATTGTGGAGATCACCGGTCCTAAGCTAATTCGCGCCCATGAAAAGCCCGGTATGTACCGACAGATCATGGATGAGTTGGTTTCTGATGCTAAGAACTCTCACCGGAATCGTATCGGACCTAAGTACTGGGGTGGTACTGCTGGTGGTGCTGTTGGTAGCACTGTTGCAGGAACAAGCAATGCAAACTCTGGTGTTCTTGCCCTTGTAAACGGTGCAGTTGCTGGAACAACTATTACGCTTCAACAGCGTGAGTGTGACCCTGCTGCTGCATTTAAAACAAAGGCATACATGAGCACCTACGCGGGCGCTCGTTACATGCGCCCCGGAATGCAGCTTGCTATTGGTACAGCCGCTCAACTTGAAGCCAACACTGCTGATACATGCACTGTTACTTCTGTTGATCAAGCTGCACAGACAATTACTGTGACTCCCGCTGTTAATGTTGCTGACAATGACTTTGTTGTTGAAGGTGATGCAAACGGCAACGAATGGGGTAACTGTATTACAGGTCTTGCTGACGCAATTAATAACACTGGTGTTTACCATGGAATTGATCGAGCCACAGCTTCACCTTGGCAGTCATTCATTATTGACAACAACAATGCTCTTCGTGACTTTAATCACTGGCGTATTACTAGCTTGTTGATGCGAATGGGAGATCTTGGGCCTAAAGATGTTGATGAGATGGATCCAGTTATCTTCTCACATAACTCTTTGCTTCAGGTTTACCTCCAAGAAATTGACCCTGTATACATGCAGACAGACCTCAAAGCTCTTAAAGGTCATAGCACAATTGCATACCAGTATGGTGCACGTCAGATTCCATGGGAGACAGCACGATCTGCTCCATTGAACAGCTACACCATTATGGATCGTTCTGCTATGAAGCGAGTCAAGCTTGGTGATTACGGTTGGGATACCTCAACTGGTTCTATCTTCAAGCAGATTCCTGGTACGTTTGCTTTCCAAGCATATGCGTACAATGAGTTTGAACTTGTTTGTGAAAACCCACGTTGCCAAGGTCGAGAAGAGGACATTCGAGTCCCAACTGGCCTTATCGCAACTTAATGAGTTGGGGGGTTTCTGACCCCCCTCCTTTTAAGGAGGAAATATGAGTTTTCAAAAAGCACACAATGTTTCTAATCAACTTGGGGAAGTTCTTATAAGCACCCCATTAATTGACACAACAAGCATGGGAACAAGTGTTTATAATTATGAACCAAGTACTGCTGTTGCTGGTAAAAACTACCGAGTTTTAGAAGTTGGATATACGGTAATAGTCGTTGGAACAAATGCTACTGTTGACACTAATTTTGCTGACGTTGGGATTCAGGGGGATACAAATTCTTTTGTTGATGCCTGTGATTTGCCTAAAGGATCAGATGCTCCCGTAGGAACAACAATTAGCACAAATAGCAGTCCTTCGGGCATCAATTGTGACTTTCGACCAATAAGCACAGATCCAACTCCAGGAGCTGTGGGCTACACAAATATTGATCAAGACGGTGTTCCTCGGCTTTATTCTGGGCAATTATTACTTGCTAGGGGAGCAGGTAATGTTACCAATGGACCAAAAGTTGTCTTTTTTGCGCGACTTGCGCCAATTGTTGAATATAAGGATTAAGGTGAATTAAAATGGCGAATGATAATTTAAGAGTGTGGCGATATGGGTCGCGCATGGTTGTTGGTACAGATCTTAATGGAGGTGCTGGACCAACAGCAAATTTGTTTACACCTGCTCACATTGTCATTGGGTCTGGAGGAACAGAGCAAGACAATGTTGCTAAGTTTGTTTTACCCAATGGCGGTCAGTTTAAAGTTAAACGTGTAATCACTATTGCTACGCAAGATCTTGCAGCAGGTAATACAGCAACAATCCAAATTGGACCATCTAGTGATCCAGATGGTGTAATCGAAATTGGACTTACTGAGGCGTTGACAGCGGTTGGTGTAGAGCAAGTCTTTACACCTACTCAGGGTGCTGCTGGTGCAGCGGGTGCTCTTTATGACTACGTTTTTACTTCAAGCGATTTTCCTCGACTTCGACTTCATCTAAATGGAGCCGCAGCAGATGGAGATATTTTTGTAATGCTTGAAATGGAAGCCGTTGGTGGTGGTCCAAACGAAAGCGCTCTTGGAGTTTAATTTATGTTGCCTATGTTAGAAAACAGGAATGATCTTATCCGAGAGGAAATGGATTATTTCCGTAACATAGTCAGGAATGGAATCTCCGCTCCCCATCAAGAATGGGAGCGGAGGGCCAATCTTCTAGATGGCTTACTTCCTGATGAAGAGTTTTATCTTAGATTTATTGAAAAAAACTTTGATGGATCTCCGATAAATAAATGGATTGTGTTTGGACAAAAACCAAACACACCTATGTATCGTGGCGAAAAACCAATTTTTACAATTATGACTATTGAAAAGATTGGACAGGCTGGGGTTTATGAAACTCCAAACGATACCCATTTAGATGGCTTAAGAATGCTTGTTTTAGACTGGCGCGAAGGGCGACATGCTGCGCTAGAAAGAATGGAACGAGAGAAAGAAAAAGCTAACGACATAAAGATGAAAGATGCTATCAATGAGGCTCAGGGTCGCGTTGATGACATGTTTTGGATTTGGAAACGAGCCATGGGAGAAGACTTAAATCTTCGTCTTGGTCCAGACGGCAAAGGTCCGAATCATGGTGGTAAGCACTTTGGTGCTGCCTTTGATAGAAACAAAACTGCCTCTGGGATTATATTGCCATGAAAGTAAAAGAAGCTGTTCGCCGTTTAAATGGTTATTTGCAACGCCGTGGTAAGGTGGATGGCTCTGGTGGCTGGACCAACCAGTATCTTTTAGATCTTCTTACAGATGCCAATCTAGATATGTATCACAGGGTTGTTAATTATGGCCCAGAGATCTTCCAAATGAATGGAAGATTTACTTATGAAAAAGACCAGACAAGCGTTGATCTAAACGCAAAACTTAGTGGTTTGCCTATGGCAATCTGGTACGCTGGAACTCTCCCAAAGAATGAAGATATTGGCGTAAATAATATGCCTACTCAGCTTAATATGGTTCGCAGGACAGATCTTGATGCCTATGGAAATGTTAATGGAGCATCTTCTTCAACAGGGTTTTCTGGCGGCATAGCACTTGATAAAACAATTAGTATACCAAATTTCACCTTTGGCTCTAACAACAGCACCATTCAAGCTTTCTTTTTGGGCAAAGATTTTCATTTAAGACCTGTTCCAAGAAATGATGTTTATATTTATATTCGTTGGACGCCAGATGCGCTACCTTCTTTGGAGGATGATGATCAAGACCTTCTTGGTGGTTTTCTTCCTCAGTTTCATCCAGCTATTGTTTACAAGGCTGCAATACAAGCAAAAAGCGCAAAAGGCGAAGACACGAATCAACTTGTTGCCTTGTATCAAGAAATGATTGGCCAGTACGATTCAAACTTAAAGATGGGCTGCCGTCACAGACAACGGCAGCAACCACAACAAAGAGACCCCATGCGCTGGGAGTACTAGATGCGAGCATCATCACCTCCAATAGCAATATACAAAACACCTTTAAAGGGAATGGATGCAAGAGAGGTTAAGCCTCAAGATGCTCCAAACCTTTTGTTTAATGTAGACTTGTCTCATCGTGGCTTTTGGAAAGAAAGGCCCGGGCTTAAAAAATTCCATGATACCGGAAATATTCGAAACAAATTTACTGGTTTGTTTTGCACAAGAGTATTTGGCGGTTTAAGAATTATTTGTATTTATGCGGACACGCAAAATAAAAGAATGAATTTTAAGATATTGGATCAAAACGGAGACGCCGTTTATGGTCCAGCAAGTTTAACAGCAAGTGAATATGGTGAACCTTATAATCAGAAAGACCAATACTCTTTTGTGGAAGCTGGAAGATTTGTTTATTTTTGCAACGGTTCTGGCAGGGCTTGGCAAATAGAAAGGGTAATAGATAGTTATCATCTTGAGATTTTAGAATTAGAAGAAGGAGTTACTCCTCTTGTTTTTTCTTATCTTCTTGGTAATTTTAGACCTAGATCTTTTACTTACTTTTTTGACCAAGTTATTGCTTGTGGTTTTTCTGAAAGAAGTACATTGCCTCTTTCTATTCCAGCAGAAAATACCAAGTCAAAAGAAAGTAATCAGCCCCCAAAGGATGTTTTAAATCTCTCAAGAGATGAGATGAATGTTGATCCTGGCGCTGTTTTTGTTTCTGAGCCTGCGCTTTGGAAAAGTTATCCAGTTGAAGATCCTAGTGGTTTTTATTGGGTGTACAATGAAGACATTCTTGCAAGCGCTGGAATTAATTTTGATATTCTTTTGTTTGGCACAAAAAGGCTTTATAAAATTATTGGCCATGGAACGGGAACTCCAAGAAGAATAAGAGTTTCAGACACGCCATCTGTTAGTTCAAAAGGTTTTTGCTATTTTGACAAATATGTTTTTTTTCTTGGGATTGATGGCTGTTATATTACAGATGGCAATTCAGCAAAAAAAGTATCTTTTGAGATGGATCCTTTGTGGTTTGGACAAGAAGTTCCACAAAGTACAAGATATGTAGAGCAGCAAATACAAAAAAGCGCTTACCCCTTTCATGTAAACACACTAGCATTATCACAGGCCATTTGCGTAAATGATCACAAAAGAAGGCAGGTTATGGTCTGCCTTCCTGCTAACGACTCACCAGTAAATAATATGGTGTGGGTATATAATTATGCTGATTTGTTAGAAGGTTCTGGATCTGGAAAATGGTCAATATGGGGAGCTGATGAAGAACCTTCATATACTGGGACATCATTAGATGGAAATCCATTTTTGGACTCTAATGGTGACGGAACTCCAGATAGGAATAATCCAGCGGCATCACCCAGCCAGTCAAATACCACATATAATTTGTTTCACTGGACATCAGTAGCAACAGATGTTTTTAAAGGCCAGCAGAGAATATTTACTGGAAATGATAAAGGTGTAATTTACGAGTTTGGGTTTCGGCAAGACTTAAGAGAGGTTGCAACTTATAACGTAAGGGGTATTAAAAGTGGAACGGATACGCCTGTTCACTTTCCTTTTGTTGTTAGTTTAGGAAGGATTGGGCGCGTTGACTCTGATGGAAGAATAATTTGTACAGATGTTGCTGTAAGGCGAAAACAGCTTTCTAAAAACTTTGACGACTCTTCAACTGCAACAAAACTTCAAACTGTTGTTAGATCAGAGGGAGAGGGGTTAAAACACTTTGATGTTTCAGAAACAGATGTTGAGTTTATTGATACCATATTAAATTCCCAGCAGGGTGTAAGTGAAAATACAAAATCAACACTAAACACATTAGTTTTAGGCGCGTCTCCTGGGGGGAGTAACGCGCCATTAATGCAATCTGAGTACTTTGAGGCATATGCTCGCGTAAATGTCCCTGATGAGGAAGGCAGGGCTGCTTATGTTGATCTATACGCCATGCCTACATCCGAGCCACACCGTTTGCAAATATCTGAGGTAAGAGTTCACGCAAATATAAAAGGTGGTTCACAAAGAGAGCAGTCTTAGTTAAGATTATAAAAAGAGGACATTATGGCTTACATTAACATTTCAGCAGGCTTTCAAAACCTTGGTTCAATTGTTGATGTGTTAAATGGGAATATAGACCATAATAATCTTACTTATCCAAAAGGTATTTTTACTTGGAATTTCAATACAAGCAAATCTTATTCTGTTGTTGCTGAGTCTGGGGGCGGCACAGGCGTTGGAACTGGGTATTCTGACGTTACGCTTGTTCATGCGACAGATAAAACAATTGGAGACCTTGCTGGAACTACACAACAGCCCACAACGACCGCAGGGGCGTATAATGTTTTATTAAACTCTTATACAAAAGCTCCAGTAGCCTTAGAGCATCTTGCCACATCTGTAATTTGTATTGAGACTAGCTCTTTTACTACTTCAACTGATATGGAATTAATTTTTCAAACAAGTAATACTTTGGTTGGGGGAAGTGGCTCATATTCAGATATTGCATCAGCAACATTTGATCCTGATACTACTTCGGCTGGTTTAGGCCCAACAGAAATACCTATGGTTTATTCCTCTAATACTATTTCGGCTAATAGTTTTTTTAGAATTGTTTACAAAAATCCCACAAGTGGTAGTTTAGCTGGAGACATTATGCCTAATCTTAAGATAGCTATTACTTGGAAGGCGCTTACTGTTAGCTAGGAGTTATTATGGCTTATATAAATTTAACAGGAGATAGCAACGGCGATCTGCATACAGCAGAAATGCATAATGCTAAGTTTGGTGCAATTTCAAGTGTTATTAATGGAAACATTGACTTAGAGAATCTTACAAATCCAAAAAGCATTTATGTTTTAAATTCTTCTGCATCTGGAGTTGGAACAAGTTCTGGTTTTGTAAGAGCGCCAGCTTTAACAGACGGTGGAATTAATGCTACGGGTCCAGTATCTACTGCTAGTGCATTTAACGTAATCCTTGGATCAGTCGCAAGAATACCTGTTGATTCAACTTTTGTTGCTGGATATTTTGCATTTAATCTGCAAAAAAATGCGGGCTATGGTGGGGAAACTGCAAACCTTTATCTTCAGGCTAGTAGTGCAATTGGAGGAACTTACTCTACATCAGTTGCAAGCAAGACTGGCGTTGCATTTGAAACAGCAAGTGGTGCTGCGCCAGCATTTCAGTGGACAGAAGTAACTTTAACAAATGCAGCTACTGCACTAACAGCAGGTACTTTTATTAGATTTGTAATACAAAACTATCCGGCAAATGCAATAGATCCACCGCTTTGCAATCTTCGTTTAGTGCTAAAAGCAAATCATTTATCATAGGGGGCTAAAATGGCAATTAATTATAATAAAGGTCAGACTCCAAAAGCACCTAGTAATTCAACAGGTATGGGAGCAACTCCAGGGACCCAACAGACGGCGCTGAATAATGTTGGAGGTTTAAATCTTAACCCTAATATGCCATCAGCCCCTCAGATGCAGAAACGCCAACGTAGCAGCTTTCAGCAGTCCTTGGGGATGCAACCCCCCAGTCCTGCCCAGCAAGCCCCTAGACCCCCTGTTCCCTCTGCTATGCCAAGGCAAGCGGCTGTCCCTACTCAGACGCGCCCAGTTGTATCTAGAATGCAAAATATGGGTGAGGGGAGAGGATATAATATTTTTTCAGGAATGGATGCAGATCAGATTAATTCTATGAATCAGTCTATGGGCCTTTCAAATATGACTGCATTGCCATCATTAGTTTCTCCTGTAAATAAATTTGCTGGCACAAATTTACAACAACCGGGAAGGCAATTTTCATCTCAACTTATGTCTGGGGATGGCTCTGGCGTCACCAAATTTAGTAATGCAGCGGGAAACACAACTTATGAGTATGATCCTGAGACTGGTCTAATTACAACTGTAGTAAGTGGTCCTGCTGGCGACTTAAAGAAAACAAAAACTAGAGAAGAGTTTTTAGAAAGTTATGAAGAATATGGCGGCGATTTTAAAAAAGAAAAACAAGAGCAAAATGTACAAGATTTAATAGATCAAGTTGCCTCAGATTTTGAAGCAAACAAGACTCCAGAAGAAGTTCAAGAAGAGCAAGAAGCAGAAGAATTGCAGCAACAAAAAACAGAACAAGAACAATACTTTGATGCTCTTCCTTTTGAGCTTCAACAACAATCATCATCTGAGTATGTAGGCATTGATCCAGACAAAAAACAAGCAGCAAAAGATAACCTTGATGATTTATTTGCCACTCAACTTCAACAAGCATTAGCTGGAATTGATAGACAGGCTGCAATGATGGGAACTTTTGGGTCTGGCTCTCATTCAACAATGCTAAACAATGCAATTTCAACGGCTCTTGCCCAAATGGCAAGAGAGTATAATGCTCTTGATATTCTAGACATTCAAGCAGGAGAGCTTGATGAGCAGCAAAAAATTGAAAATGCAATTAAGATCCTTGGCCTTGATGATGCTCAAACGGAATCAATGCTTAATCAGTATGGAAAAATTAATGAAGAAATTATTGCTCCAATTGCTGCACAAATTAGTGGCTTTACAAGCGGTGGAGCTGAGGCTGGTCTAATTAAAGAGCTTGGAGATTTGGCTCTTGAAATATTCCAAGAAATGAGTGCAGAAGGAGCATCTTTTGAAGAAATTGCTGCTAAAATATCAGTAGAAGGGCAAAAGATTGTTCAAAAAGCTCAACAGTTTTCATTTACAGGATAAGGTGAAAGTATGTCTTTTTTTAACTATGCAATTAAAAAATCAGAAGATGACAAAAGGTTAAGGGAAGAACAACAAAAGCTTCAGAACAATCCATTCTACACTCTTACTCAATCTTTATATCAAAACTTGCCATCAGCAGGTCTTCAGATTGCTGGCAATCTTATAGGCAAACAAGCTGATTATCATAAGTTTGGTGGAAAAAGAAGAGAAGAGCATGCAATGATAACTGACTTTGAGCGACTTCGATCAGAAGACTTTGCAAGAAGATTTAAAGCTGCACAAGAATCTCCAACTCAGAGAGCTTTGTTTGAGTCTGGCCAAGGAGGCATTCAAATGCCTCCTCATATCCAAAGATTAATGGGTCGTCGCCAAACGCAAAGACAAGCAATGCCCTCTCAATCACGGCCTGTGGGACAACCAGCAGCACAGCCAGCAGCAGGACCTGTGTCCCAAAAACAAACCGCGACCAAAGCACAGCAACAAAAGAAAAGAATTCCTACTTACAAAGAAGTTGCAGAAGCTCAATACCCCGCAGAAACAATTGAGTATACTACGCCAAGACAAAAAAGAATGAATGAGGTTGGCAGAAGAGAACGTGCTTTGCGAACTGATGGGAGAGAAAAACTTTTAAAGTTTAATGCAAGCATGGAAAAAATCTTTGAAAGATTTGAAGACAGAGGTCTTCTTAGAACTCAAGAAGGAAGAAATAAAGCTCTTGGAAATATAGTTGATCGTTTCTCTAAACAGGTAAAATCTCTTCCAGAGCAAGAAAGACAAAACGCATACAACAATATGATAAATAGAGCAGGCATTGCATTTGGTGTTGGTGATGTTTCTGAAATGGAAAAACAGATTCTAGAATCTCCAAACGGTGGCCGAGTACGTCAGTACTCAATATCTGGCAAAAAAAGCTTAACAGTAAATTATCGACAGAGACAAGAAACAAAAGACGCTTACAAAGATGCCACAATTGAAAGAGAGAAACATGCAACAAACATAAGAGCAATTGATGCCGCGCTTGAAAAAAATGACAAGGCTGCTTCAAAAGAATCTGACCCTGAAAAATTAAACGCTCTTATTCAGCAAAGAAATCAACTATTGGCTGAAAAAGAATCAGAGTCAGTAAAATATCAAGTACAAAATCTTCAAGTTCAATCTGCTTTATCGGATGGCAATAAAGCAAAACAAAAATTAACAGTAAGGGGATTTGTAAATCCTGTTACAGGTGAAGTAGTTCCAGGATCTACTTTTTCTGGTGTTGGTGGAGACCAGCCGGGAGTAACAAGACAAGAAAACATAAGAGTTCAAGTTTTAGAGTCTGTTAATAATTCTCCGGCCAAACTTAAAGTAGCATTGCAAAACGTTTTGTATGAAAATCCTGATGCTTATCGGCAAATAGTAGAATCTCCTAATCAGGAAATTGCATTAGCTGAGTATGCGGCAGGTCAAGGAAATTCTGATCTTCTAAAGAAGCCTTCTTCTTCAGAGCAACAAAGAAGAAATCAACAAAATGTTTCAATTGTTAATAATATGAGAAACAGTGAAACCTTTAATATGGTAGTTTCAAAAGACCCTGGCATAAGAGAATTACCTTCTATGCAAAAATTATTATCTGGCGATGATATGACGGACTTTGAGTTGAATCAAGCCGCAACTCTAGGAAGACTTTATGGTGTTGAGGGAGCGCTTGTTGATGAAAGATTCAACAGAATTTCAAAGGCACATGCATTTGTTACGCCTGATAATTACTCACTTTTCACTAATGATTTCAAAAAATACTTAGATGAAAACAAAGGCATGAGTTTTAACAACAACCTTGAAAATGCTAAGAATAGTTACAAAGTAGCCACAAATAGAGAAGCTTTGAGATAAAATGTCTGAATTAGATAAATTGCTATCTCCTTTAGGTTTTGAGAGTAATACAACTCCAAAACCTAATACTTTAATGACTACTCCTCCTGTTTCTCAAGAAAACAAATTGTTGGATTCTGTAAATTTATTGTCTTTGCCAGACGATAAACCTGAAAGCGAAACAATGTCTTTTGAGCCAACCTCCCCTGAAGAGGTTGGCGTTTCTTTTGGCATGTCATTAAATCCAGTTGATCCAATAGCAACACCAGCAGAAGAGCCAAGAGCATTATCTTTTTTAGAGACTCCAACTTTTAGTAATTCAAAAAAAAGAAACAGTCTTTTGCTTTTTGTGGATGATCCTGATTATGGCGATGACATTAAAAACCAATTTATAAAATCTTATGTAAAAAATTTAATTCAAGAAGGAAGCGCTGGAGAAGGAAAAAGACCTGAAGACGAAAGATTTAGATCTGAAAGGAGAGAATCGTACAAAGATCTTGCATTAGCAAAATATCACAAACAAGTTAGAGATCCTTTGTCTTTGTCAGATGAGTATTTTGGGAGGCGAAGAGAAGAAGGATTTAAAAAAACAGCACAAGACTACTTAGATGAGATTTACGAAGATGAGACTGTTGCTGGCGCTGTTCTTCCTTATGACACAAAAAAAGAATACATAACTAGACTTTTTCAAGAAGAAGTAGCTAAATCAAACTTTACTGCAGATCAAAAAAAAATTGCATTTCAAGAGTTAAATTCACAACTTGCAGAAGAAGAAGCAAGAAAATCTGCGTCTACCCCAGAAAATCTTTTAGAAAAATTTGTTTTTAATACATCAAAAGTAAAATCAGGCGAAAGTGCAGTAGGGGACACATATAAAATAGTTGGTGGACTATCTAATGTTCCATCTGGTTTGCTAGGCTTGTCTCTATCTTCTGTCGCTGCTCCGCTTATGGAGGATAAGTATTATTTAAAAAATGAAAGACCTATATCTCCTTTGGCAAACTACTTAAAAGCTAGACACATTGCTAATGAGTTGATTGATTGGAGGTCTTCAGGGCAAGGTTCTGGCCAAGATCCTGAGTTTGTTATGCAGGATGTACTAAGCGGCAGTGGGCTTGATGGGAATGATCTTTTTTTAAAGAAAGCCGCAGAGCTTTCTCTTAGATCTAGAAAAATAACAGATGGAGAAGGGATACTAAGCGTTCCTTTTAATTCTACTGCTGATGTTATTAGATCTATGAATAACATTGCAGATGATGAGTACATCCTAAAGCAAAAAATAGGGGATCTTTTAATGAAAGATCCAAAGTATTCAGAGTTTACAAATCCAACTGGCCCAACAATATACGCTGAAGGAGAAAAGCCTGACCTCTCAAAACAAGTAAGAGAAAGTAAAAAGTTTAAGTCAGAAGTAAATAGGCTTTTTAATTTGTTCTCTGCTGTTCATTTGGGTGACCCAGAAGTCTACGAATCATTAAATAAGTATGAAAAAGAATATGCTGATGTTTTTAAATCATACTACCCAGAAGAAACTTTGTCTTCAGAGGCCGCAGAGACCGTCCAGAACGCATCTTATTTTATTTTTGAGGCTGGTGCTTTAGATAGCGCAGTGAAGCCGTTATACGCAAACGACTTGAAAGAAATGTTGACGGTTCTTCCAAAGAATGAAAGGCAAAAAGCTTTTGAAGTTTTGTCTGGCGTTGGTTTGGTTCCAGCAGCTTTTCTCGGTGGATTGCCAGAAGCGGTTAAAAATAGAAGAAATTTATTTAATAGTATTGCTGTTAGGTACGCTCAAAAGAAAGAAGATCAGTCGGTTGCAATTCTAGCATCTGAAGGTGGCTTAGGTCCCAGATGGAGAGGAGATTATCTCCAGGGAACGCCTCAACAGATAAAAAGAAAAAAAGAAATGCTTCATCAATTTGCAAGCAAAGTATCGCTTCTTGAAACTATTTCTAATAACCCTGAATTTCAAAACACAGTTGCATCTTTTTATGGAAATGTTGGAACGGGAGTTTCAGAACTCCCGTATCAAACTCTTCTTTCTGTGGGCGCTGCCTCTTCACTTCTTGGGCACAACCTTGGAGACACTTTAAGTGATATTGGTTTAGATATTGATCCTGAAGAGTTTGAAAGGCAAGCGCTAGAAAAATATGAAGCAGATCCAGTCATGGTCTTTTTTGACCTTGCTGGAGTGATGGCATTAACAGGACATGCAGGACGTGCTGGTATTGTAAGGGGTGCATCTGTAAAAGATGCGTTTGGCGCAACAACATTTAAATCAAAAGGAGATCTTTTTACTGCATCAGGAATTAAAGATCTTTTTGATAATTACAGAGAAGCCAAAAAAACAAACAGCCAAATACTGGAAGAAACTCTTAAGTCTCCTGATGAAACTGTAATAAATAAAAGCCAGGAAGAGCTTAACATTGAGTTCGATGAATTCACTGAGATGAATGCAAGAGTTATGGTTTCTCCTGATCATACAATAGGCCAGTATCAAAAATCTTTAAACGATGTTCAAAGAAAAATTGCAGAAGAGAAAGCAAAACCAAAGCCAGAACAAAATAGTGCTGTATTAGAAAGTCTTTCATATCAAGAAAATTCTTTGCAAAAAATTCTAGAAACTAGAACAAAGTTTAGAAGAGGTGAGCTTACAGGAACTGTTATTGTAGATGAAACAGCACCTTTTGATGATTCTGTTCAAGTAAAGGTAGGAGATGTAACAGACCAATCGGTAAAATCTGTCGAGGAGTCTTTTCTTTCCCAAAATCTTACAGATGAACAAATATCTCAAATGGGGACAAGGCAAAGAAAGCAGTTTCTTGTTGATGAAGTTGAGAGTCAACTAAATGCAATTGATGACTTGTATAAATCAAATCCAAAACAAGCAGCAGAAGATGCTCTTTATGGGAAATCTGTAGCAGAAAAAATAGCAAAAGGTTTTTACATTACTGACTTTACAACAAAGTCAGGTGGAATGATGATGTTTAAAGCTCTTGTTCAAAGTGGAATTGATGATTTTAGAGTTTGGAAGTATGTCGCCGACACAATTGATTCAAAATATCTTGATGTAACAAACAGGCAGCTTGCTAGAGGCATTGCTGGGACAAGGGATATACTTTACACCCGAGGCATTAAAGCGCGGTCTAAGGCCGCAAGAAGTCTTTATGATGAAACTCCAGCGTCTGTAATATCTAGAGAAACAAAAAAAGATCCAAGGATTGTAAAAGATGAGTTTGAATCCTTAGCAATAGCTGATGAGCTTGCTGCTAGCGGAGAAACTAATCCAGCCGCATATATTGGTCTTAATTTAACTAATGAGCAAATCGCTGGCTTTATTGATGATGCTAGGGCTAGAAAAATAACTGCAAGATCTGTTGAAAAAACTCAAGACTATTTTAACGATGCTGAATACAATCCATCATTCTTGCCAGATGATGGACCAAGGCCACCAAGAGGAGAATCTTTTGATTCCGGTCCTGTGTCTGGGGCTTTTACAGAGCCTACTGGGAGAGTTGAAACCTCTCCACTGCCACAAGAAATAGGCGTCACAGACGCCATGCCTTTTGGTCAAAGAGTTTCAAGAGCAGCAACTAAAACTGTTTTTGGTCAAGAAGGTCTTAATCTTTTAAACCAATATAGAAAGTCTGGGCAAAAAAGATTTATTGCACAACTAGCAACAGAGTCTTTAATTAGACCATATGCAGCACTAAACATTCCAGGGTGGGTAAAGAATTTAAGAGAAGAGCTTCTAATGTATGCTTTTACTACAAAAAACCCAAGTGCGGGAGTAATGTCAGTATTAGATTTTTTCTCAACCTCAAGTGAAATATTAGGACAAAAACAATTTTATGAATTAAGGTTGGCTGACGGAAGAAAAAATTATGATGCTCGCGTCCTTGAAGAAAGTTTTCCGCAAAGAGATTCTTTTGAGATAACTCCAGAGCACATTAAAAGAACATTTAATAAAGCTGAAATTGAAAACGACAAAGGTACCTTAAGGACTTTTGACAGAACAGAACTGCATCAAGCAAGTTCTGTTCTTCATAGAATGTCTGATGCTGAAATTATTGATACAAGAACAGGAAAGTCTTACAAAGTAACAGACTTTATTGAAAGAACTGTTGAGGCAAAAAAACTTTTTGAACAGATAGCTTCAAGACTTTTTTCAGAAACCACTGACGCCGGAAGACAGGTTTACTCTAGAGTTTCTGATTTAATTGAATCTATTAAATCAAGAATTGACTCTGGAGATACTAGAGTTTCTGTGACCGATATATTTCCTGACATAGATAAGTACAAAAAAACCTTTGAGACTCTTTTTGAAAAAAGAAAAACGCAATCTTTGACTCCAGAGGAGGTTGTAGATTTTGAAACTGCCGCTGTTGTTGTAAAGACATATGAGTCTTTTACAGCAAAAGATGTTCTGTTTAACACTTCTGACATTAGGTACACCCCAAAGATTCCGATTTCGGAGCTAGACAGTTTTCAAAAATCAATAACAATTCTTGCAAATGAATTTGTAAAGCCAAGAAGAGACGTTATTTTTGATCTTGTTGATCAAATTGTTACAGGCTCTGACACTGCTAGACTTATGTTTAAAAACAATGGATTAAAAACCATTGTTGTAAAAACAGATTCTGCTGGAATTAACACTGTTGTTGCTAAGTTTCCTCAAACCCAAAAAGGTTTTTTTGATGCAACAACTTATGTAAAAAAATCTGGAGAGGGGTTTAGTTTAAGAAGCATAGATGATTTAAAGCAAGAAGCTTACGCAAGAGAAAGAAAGGGGCCTCAAGCCCCGAAAGTAAAAAGAGCTTTTGAAAGAAAAGGTACTGATATCTTAGAAAACATGTCTAATTATATCAGTGATTATTTTGACAAAAAGAAAACTGCTGACTTCGTTGAGGCCCAGCTTTCTACAGCAGATATTGGCCCCGGTGTTACTCAGTTAAATCAACATAGAATTGCTGAAAACATGTTAGCTATTTTTGATGGTGGTTTTGATTTGCTTAAGGAAAGCGGTTATGACCCAATTCTAGCTATACAAAAAGCCATTAAACTCACAGCAAAAGAACAACAAAAAATATTAGGCAGGGTTCTTTCAAATAGTGAAAGAAACTTCATGCAAAGAATTACAGAAAAAAGGTTCACCCCTAATGAGCTTCTTGAAATGTATTCAGACTACCAGCTTTCTTTTATGGAAACTGCTTCTGATTTGTTAAATACAGTTCACCAGCTTAAACTTCAAACTTATCTCAGAAGTAAAGGGCAAATACTAAATCAGTCTGAGTTTAATGCTTTGCCAAAGGGAACCCAAAGGCAGTTTATTGAAGTAGATAATGTTGTTGCTAAAGGTGAGCTTGTTTTTCCAAGCACAATGTCTGGAGCTTTTATAAATAGACGAGTTGCAACATACTTCCAAAGGCAGATTGGGCTTCAAAGGGCCATTAAAATGGCTAATCCTTTGCAAAGGATTCTTGGCTCTGCACAGCAATTAAGTAAAGCTGGTTTGCTTATGGACTTTATTAACAGTTCTATTGCGGTTAATCTTTTTGCTGGTTTGTTTGTCCAGGCTCCATATCACGGAAAACTTCCTGTAAATCCAGCTTATTATAAAAGAACTAGAGATCTTGTTAAGAGCGCTTCTGAAGGAAAGCAAATATCAGACCAGAGGCTTTTAAGAATAGTTAAAACCCATATTGCATCTGATACGTCAGTTAAAAGAGATGTTATTTACACCAAAGGTCAATCTATTTTTGACGACTTTATAGTTGATCTAAATGAACATGCAGGGACAACCAAAACTGTTCAACTTATGAACCAGATTGATGCTTCAAACCAAACATCTGTTTTTAAAAAACTTGTTTCAGCCTTACGTCTTGAAGGAATGGAGGCTAAGTTAAATAAGTTTCTTGATAGATTGAAGCTTGAAGATCTTGATGAGCCAATAACAACAGACCCAACTAAACTTCAAAAAGCAAGAAAGCTTTACTCTGACTTTAATGATGCGTTTTTTAAAGTGTATCAATATCCAGATCTTATTCAAAAAATTGCTTATCAGTGGCAACTTGAAGAAGCTGGGTATTCTCCTAGCTACGCTTACCAGCAATCAATGACAAAGTTTATTGATTATGTTGACCTAGCCCCTTATCTTAACTTTTTAAGGTATGGTGGCTCTACAGCAGCAGGTAGTTTTTTTAGTATCATTACTTCTGACTTCTTAACCTTTGCGGCATCTCAAGTGTCAAACCACTTCGATGCCGTTACTAACAATCCACTAAGAACTTATATTTTTGCCCACCTTGCAAGGACAAATGACTTTGCACTTGAAGAATTGCTAAAGATGAAGATGTCTATTCATGAAGTAAGGTCTAAATCAGGAGACCCAACTCAACAGTTTCTTCCTGGATATGTTGTGGATAAAGCAACTGGTAAAGAATATACAGATTCTGGAGACTTTGTTGGAGGTCCAGCTACATATAAAGGAAGTAGAATGACGGGTGTCCCTGCACCCGCGTTTGGTTTGTCTGCATTTGGCATTCCATTTGGATTACTTCCTTTGATTCCTACAGATCCTGAGCAAACAATGAGACCCCTTCCTCAAAACATAGAAGACATCACTTCTGCTGATATGGTTAAATCTTTTTCAAATTACTTTACAAATAGTTTGGGTGGCCAAGGGCAACAAGCAACTGAAGAGCTTAACAAAAGACCAAGCGAATCAAAGTTGTTAAGAGAAAAAGAAGGCACTTTAATTAAAGAAGGAGATATTGTTGGCGAAGAGACAAACTACAGGCCCACAGGCACTGTAGAAAATATTGTTAGAATATTTGGGTCAAGATATATTCCAAGAGTTCTTAGAACAATGGCTTCTATCGCAGAAGGAAGTAGATATAAGTCTCAAATAATTGGTGAATTCTTCGGAATATCTGCAAAGCCTTTAGACCTTGCATCAATACCAACATTTAGACTTTATCCATTTATGAAAGAGAAAGACCTTAAAAGGACTTACAAAACTCTCATAGATAAACAATCTCGTGGTAAAAAAATTAACCTAGACAAGCTAGAAGAAACATTTAATCTTCTTCAGAAAATAAAAAACGAAGCAAAAAAAGAAAAAAGAAAAATTTACGAAGCTGAAATTGATGCTTTTTTGTATAATCAATTTGAACTTTTAGGAAAAGTGTTAGAAGGTAAAATGGAAAAGAAAGATATAGATGATTATTTTTTCCAAATGCCAAGACCAAGATAGGGAGAAATTATGCCAGATTATGATAAAAAATATGGGCTTGCAAAAGCTACTAGCACCAAGCTTACGCCTAACATTAAAGCATCTAATTCAAAGGAGCTTGCTTCTGCAAAAGCAACAACTTCTGAGAAAAGTAATTCCAGTAACATGGGATACAAAAAGAAAGACATGGGGTACTAGCATGGCATATAACGACATGAACTATGGTCTTCCTAAGTATTCATCTACCAAAGACCCAGGACTTCCTCCTGCGTCAAAGTCCTCTAGTGTGCCTATGAGTACTGGTGATGGTGGAAAAGATAAACACACAGCTCCCACTTCTGGTGGCGATGGCAAATACCCGGAGTAAGTTATGGCTTCTAATTTAAGAGTGCTTGTTTCTAATCTTGGCGATGGAGGCTGGGGTATTGGGACTGACGAATCAAACAAGCTTAATAATGCTAACACAGAAATTTTTTTCCCGCCTGGAGCTAGCAAAGGTGCAGCCCCTGCTTTGCCCGCTGGATTTACTGAGGGTCTTTCTCCGGCCGCACAATCTGTTGACTTGATTGGTTTTACATCAAAAACGCAGTGGATGGTTCAGATAAATGCTGCTGATCTTGGGAGTGGTGCCACTCAAACTGTTTCAGTATTTGCAGTAAGGCCAACAGGTATTGAAGACCTTATTCATACATTTTCAGCAACAGGGCAAGATAGTTATGGCGGCGTAACTACCGCCACCGAAGGTCCAATTGAGGGGCCAGTTTCTTATTTTAAGTTTAAATCAAATGCAGGGACTACAACCAACTTGGATGTAGATTGTTTTGTTATTGGCTGGAACTATGGAGATATTAGTGATGGGATTGGGTCTAGGTAAAGAAAGGTCTGTTAAGTTAGTTGTAGATGGCGTAGACGAACTTGATGTTCGTCTTGATGATCTTGAGTCTAAGTTTGATGATATGCTTGTTTTAATTAAAGTTTTATCTGAAGAGATTGCTAAACTTAAAGCAGGAAAAGCACCAGCTAAAAAAGCGGCAGCCAAAAAACCAGCAAAGAAAAAGTAATGCCAGTAAAAAAGAAAACATCTGTCAAAGCTCCTAATAAAGTAAAGGGTGTTGATGTGTCTTCTCTTACTACTAGGCAGCGCCTTTCTATGAAGAAACATGCAAAGCATCATACAGCCAAACACCTTAAGGGTATGGTTGATGCTATGAAAAAAGGCAAGACTTTTACTCAATCCCATAAGCATGCAATGAAAAAGGTTGGTAAGTGAGCAACTACACAAAGCCAGAAATGCGTGAGCGCATTAAGAACCGCATTATGCGGGGAACTAAGGGTGGCAAGGCTGGTCAGTGGAGTGCTCGTAAAGCCCAGATGCTTGCCGCTGCTTATGAAAAAGCAGGCGGCGGGTATAAGGGCAAGAAAACCGCTAAACAAAAAAGTCTTAAGAAATGGACTGGTGAGAAGTGGCGCACTTCTGATAAAAAGCCTGCTATTCGTAAGGATTCTTCTGGCAAGACCGTTACAAAACGGTACTTGCCTGATAAGGCTTGGGATAAGTTAACGGCTGCTGAAAAAAAAGCTACCAACAAGAAAAAAGCTGCTGGTTCTAGAAAAGGCAAGCAGGTTGTTAAAAATACAAAGGCTGCGGCTAAGGCCAGTAAGTCTGTTCGTTCAAAGTCTACTGCAAAAAGAACCCCTAAAAGAAAGACTACTAGGAAAAGATCATGAGTTTTTTTTCTAATGTAATGGGCGCGCTTTCCTCTACTTGGAAGCGCACCCCTCCTACTAAATTTATCCTTACTATATGGATCAAAAGCCAACTAAACAAAGATTGGGATTTGCTTGTTAATGGCTTTGATGTTTTGTCTATTAAGATCTGCGATGGCTCTAAGCCGTATAGAAAAAAAGATGCTGCTAGTATTATTGCGACAGCGGATGAGCTGAATATGGAAGCTCATGGCTGGGGCTTTCATTATTGCACTTCTGAATTAGACGCCAAGGCTGAAGCAGAAGCTGCTGCTGGCCTTTGTGAGGAGTTGTCAGTATCAGCGTACCACTGGAACGCAGAAAAGCAGTGGGCAGGCTCTGAGGACCCAGAGGCATATGCAATAGCATTTGCGGAGACGTTTAAGCTGCATGCACCGGATGTGTTATTGTTTGCCAATTGTTTTAATGCACCAGTGACCAAAGAGATGATAGGTCTGTTTGATTACTACGAGCCGATGATCTATGGAACTCGAATATCTACTATATCTAACAAATTCCAGAAGAGGTTCAGCACCCCTTCTATGCCCAAACACAAACGATGCGCTATGGTTGGTACGGGACGGAAAAACACTAAAAATTCTAAGCAAGCGTGGGGGTATCTTAAATCCACTGGCAAAGATATTAAGAAGCATGGACTCGACAGACTTGTACCTGCTTTTAAACCAACTTACCTTAACTTCTTCAGAGCAGGATTAGTTGGAAAAGAAGATATAATGGTAGAACCCAATGACATAAATCCTGTATTATCGGATCAAGTTAAGGCAATTAAGTCTGTTCTTTCTGGGGAAAAAGGAAATGCTTAAGAATTCTAGTACGTTGTCTGGTGATGAGTCACAGGTTATACTTAAGGAAATACTAGACAATCAGAAAGAAGCGCTTGATCTAAATGGGCAACTGGTTCTTCTGAACCAGAAGATGGACGTTTTGATTGAAAAAGTTGGGGAACAATCTGCTAAACCTAAGACAGCCTTGGAAGCTATTCTTGGAAATAGCCAAGCCCTTATTTCAATTGTGTTTATTATCCTTGTTGCTTTGTTTTTGGGGCTGGGCGATAATGTTCTTAATGGGATTATGGGTACTGAGTCTGTTGATGCCGAGCAACTAGAGAGCTTATTAAATGTCATACAAGAAGCAGCAAAACAAACCGCGCCAACTAGCGACTGAAGAAGAATACCTTTACTCAACATTTAGAATGTTTTGTGGTGTCTTCTCTCTTATGGTTCTTGCTATTATTTTATCTTTATGTGGTTGCACAGAGCAAACTCAAAAAATATTTAGAGACGCCGCAGTCTCTGTTTCAGACTGCGCCTTTCATACATCTCTAGCATGCGCCTCTCAAGCAACTGCTGGGTGTGATAAGCCTTCAGGTGGTAATGGCTATGGAGAATTTGGACAATGTTTAGTGAACCGTTCAGCCTCTTGCTCTGGTCGAGGATTGGGCATGTGTCTTTTGAAGGGGATCGCAAATGTAGTAGGCACAACTTCTGTGGCTGCTGGGGGTGTTGGTTGCTCTGATGAGACATCTTTACAGGAAATTAAAAGCTGTGTTTCGGATGTTACTTTAGAAACTGAAAGCGAAGCTGTCTCTGCTGTGGCATACTGTTATAGATTAACATGTATGGGAGAGAGATATGGCGACTAAGAAGCCAGCTAAAAAGAAGGACTCCCGCCTTACAAGGGCGGGGGTTTCTGGATATAATAAGCCAAAGCGAACGCCTAAGCATCCCAAGAAGAGCCATATTGTTGTCGCCAAGCAAGGCGATAAAATCAAAACAATTCGTTTCGGAGAGCAGGGTGCCAGTACGGCAGGCAAGCCTAAGTCTGGAGAGTCTGCTAAAATGAAAGCCAAGCGAAAGTCTTTTAAGTCTCGCCACGCAAAGAATATTGCTAAAGGCAAAATGTCTGCTGCTTATTGGGCAGACAAGGTGAAGTGGTAATGCCTACACCTAAATCAAAACGTAATTACAAGAAAGAGTATAAGCGTGATCATGCTTCTACTGAGGCAAAGAAAGACAGGGCCAAGCGTAATGCCGCTAATCGCAAGTTAAAGCCAGGACCGGGCAAAGAAGTAGACCATAAGAAGCCGCTCAGTAAAGGCGGCGGTAATGGTAAGAAAAACCTTCGCGTTGTTTCTAGGTCTACAAACAGAAAGAAAGCCACAAAGACTGTAGCTAAGAAACGAAAAGTCACTCGGAAAAAGAAATAGTTTCTTTATGAATTGGGAAACCTTTCTCATCCAGTTCTAATTCTTCTTCTGGCCATTTCCAGTCTGTGTAGTGGTTCATATCAAAGTTTTTATTTAGCTCCAGTGTATCTCCATTTTTCATATTGAGCTTTAGACCTGTGTATTTTACGAACCATTCTTTTACGTCTTCCCATTTAATGTTGAGTTCTTTTTCTATTTCCTCTACGTCAAACTGTAAGGATACATGGTAGTTTGCTTGTAGTGTAGTTGGCTTCATAGATCACTCTCCTTCCATTATATGCTGAGATAAAACTTGTGTGGCTCCGACCAATGCCAGTCTATCTGTATTATTCTTAAAAGATTCGTGACATTTAAATGTGCCGTTATTGTTCAGTTGAACAACGGCCAACGCTTGCACTTCTCCATCTTCAACTTCTTTGGTTAAGTCTTCTAGGAGTTTTATAAGGTGTTCTCTTCTGTCTGTGTAATGAATCAATTTTGCTTCCTAGTTTTTTAATTTTGCTAACGCACTCAACAACCCTTTTATGAAAATGTTTTTCTTTTTCTTTGAGTTCTTTATACCAGTCCTCATTTTTAAAATTCATTTCTTGGGATTTTTTTGACGACCTTCTGTATTCAGCCACTCGTCTGGAAATTTCACTTTGCACTGGCGATAATTCACGTAGTCTCCTTTTTCTTTTTGCTTCCCACATCTTTATCTGCGCTTGATACAATCTCTCTGGAAAGCCTGGCAAAGTCTTTGGTAGAGTAAGCATATATTACGACCTTTGGTTCTTGTTTGTTTCTTTCACACTCTTTTCTTTTGAGGATAAGAGTTTCGATATCTTTATCATCTCCAGAACTGAGCAACACTGATTGAAACGCGTCGAGTAAAACTTTGACGGGAGCGTCGATGTCGCATTTGTTTGGTAAGGCGTGTTCAATGACAACCGTGGCTGGGGTTTCCGCCGCATCCCCATGGATTTGGGCGTGTTTTTTGGCTGCCTCCATCCAATTCTTTTTTGCAGCATGTGCGCTTCTCCAGTGCTTGCTTCTTAGTTTATTTGTTAGCGCCATTCTAAGAAGATACAGTGGGTCTGTTTTCTTCCAACGCTTTACATCTTCTGGCCCAGCCCCTTCTTTTTTAAGGGGCTGGAACTCACCATTTATTTCAATTCGTATCACTTAAAAATAACCCTATTGATGTAAAAAAAATAACCAACAAAGCCCAATGCCACCAACATGGTTTAAAAAAATGTTCGTACTCATCTAAGATATACAGAGTAAATCTTGTAGGCTTGTGTGCTTTTTTTAGTTTTCTATATGCTGTGCCTTTTCGATATCTATATATCATATCTGCAATTCCAAATGCAGATAAGCAAATTAAAGTAATTAGAATATTCTTTATCATACTTCTGTTATTTGGCAGAGGTTGGGATCAAAGTTATACGTGATTGGAACATTCTCACCCTGTTTACATTTTTCTATGTAAACAATTAACTCATTAAACTTTTTGTTTCTTTCGCCTAGTGGAAGTCTTTGATCTTTTGCTGGCCTGTATATTACAGCACCCACATAGCATTTTTGTTCTGCTGCGCCTAGCCATTCTGTATTTCTCAGTGATGGCATTGTTGGCAGATCTCTACCCTCCCACTCTCTATTTAATTGTGCAGTAATCATCAAAGGAACACCCATTCTATCGGCCTCCTTCTCTAACATAGCCCAACAATACTCAAGCCAATCTCTTCTTGAGCGCGTGTTACGCGCATCAGCATAAATAGCTTGTAAATAATCTAGCCATATTACCTCACAGCCTTGCCTTACAACCATGTCATTCATTACTCTTAAGATCTCAGATAGCTGCGCACCTTTTGCATCAACAATAGTTATATTATCCAGATGCCCCATAAACGTGCTTTTCTCTATTGCTTCTTCATCTTCTACATTTAATTCTTTATTTGATGAATTACTCAGCACATTGTCTCTAATTTTTCCTAATGAAACCCCTGACACCTTTGACAACCACCTTGATGCCCACACAGACTTTGAGTCCTCAAGAGATATAATCCCAACTTTATGCCCAGCTCTTGCTTGATTGTTAGAAACCTCTGCCACCCAACTGCTCTTTCCATGGCTAGTTCTTGCTGTCCACAAATAAGTACAGCCAGGAACAAGAGCGCCAATTGTGTTATCTAGTTTCTTGAATCCAGTAGAAATAGAAGATGAATCTTTATCTAGTCTTTGAGACCACATGTCAGAGACCATAGATTTCATTGTAACAGGCTCGTACCTTTCAGGAAGGTGAAGGCCAACGACATCACTCTGGATGCTGTTTACGGCTTCTTCTGGGCTTAATACGCCATTTTCCAACTGTTCTATCTTGCTGGATAATGTGTCTTGTATTAAGCGTAGGGCTGAATACTGTTCTAATAGTCTATGAAATTTTTCAGGTGATCCATTTATTGTTGGGTCTTTTAGATCTGACCAGTATCCAACTACATCAAACTTTGCATTACCCTTACTAAACTCTGCTGTGCATCTTATTTCTGTAAGATCAATTGGATCCATTAAAGGATCGTTCTTATCCCTTCTTGTTATTGCTTGCTCAAACATTCTGAACAAAGATAAAAGATCACCATTAGCAAATAATTTATGAGGATGGTCTATTGAGTAAATATATCTTGGTTGGTTTGTAAG
>TARA_R100001163_G_scaffold21676_2_pt1 | contig 24373 bp, 25 predicted proteins | sample TARA_R100001163 | Tara Oceans TARA_R100001163 (sample SAMEA2621285) | marine metagenome | biome: marine biome (ENVO:00000447); feature: deep chlorophyll maximum layer (ENVO:xxxxxxxx); material: "saline water (ENVO:00002010), including plankton (ENVO:xxxxxxxx)" | depth 120 m
ACACTCAACCAAAATAAGAATGGCTTTAGATAAATTATTTGACCAAAATCCTGAAGCTTACATAAATGCAGTTTCAAAACTACTTAACTACACAGTACCAAAATTATCATCTTCTGAAATAAATGATAATACAACAAAAAAAGTGAAAATAGAGTTGAATGATGATGTGAGCATTGAGGAGCTAAGAGCAAAACTTGATGACATTGAAAACAACTGATGACGCTATTAAATTTGCATTAGAAAAAAAATTATGCGAATTATCATTCTATGAGTTTTTTAAACGAGCTTGGCATATCGTTGAACCTAGTATTGAGCTGTCTACTAATTGGCATCATAAATACTTATGTGATATATTACAAGAAGAAGCAGAAAGAATAATAGCTAATAAACCAAAAACGAAAGACATAGTTATAAATATACCCTTTCGTTCTACAAAATCACTTTTAGTTACAGTTATGTTTCCTGTTTGGAGTTGGATTAAAAACCCAAAATTCAGATTTATAACAGCATCATATTCTGCAGAACTTTCAATAGAACATTCAACAAGAAGTAGAGATATAATAAACTCATCTTGGTTTAAAGACAGATGGGGGGAGTTGTTTCATATTAAAAAAGACCAAAATCTAAAATCAAGATATGAAAATAATTTTTTGGGGGTTAGGAGAGCGACAAGTGTAGGAGGAACAGTTACAGGGCAGGGGGGAGATTTTTTGATAGTTGATGACCCTGTATCTCCCCAAAATGCAGCTTCTGAAATAGAAAGGGAAAATGCTAACGAATGGTATAGAACAACATTCTACTCAAGACTTAATAATCCTCTAACAGGAATAAGAATAGTTATTATGCAAAGAATACATGATAACGATTTAAGTGGTTTTTTATTATATGGACAAGATAGCAGGCTAAAATATAAACATATCTGCATACCTGCAGAATTATCAGATGATGTGAAGCCAAAAAATTTAGAAAAATTTTATGATGATAGTGGTTTGTTTTGGACAGATAGATTTAGTAAAGATATTTTAGATGACTATAAACAAGCGTTAGGTAGTTATGGATACGCAGGACAGCTCATGCAAACTCCAACACCTCTAAATTCAGGAATGATAAAAGCTGAATGGCTAAAAATTGATAAATTTAAAATGGTAGATATTGGAGAATCATCAGTAGTTGATTTTGTCATAGACCCCGCATATACATCTAACGAAAAAAACGACCCTTCAGCCCTGTTAGCATATATATTTAAAGATAATAGGTGGCAAATAATAGATTGTGTAAATGTTCATAAAGAATTTCCTGATTTAGTAAAATTTATACCTCAATGGGTGCAAAAAAATGGATACTCTAACAGAAGTAGAGTATATGTAGAGCCAAAAGCTTCAGGAAAGTCTATCGTACAAACATTGCAAAAAGAAACAGGATTAAATGTTAGAGAAGATAAACCGCCATCAAAAGATAAGGTTGCTAGAGTTCAAGACATATCTGCAACACTAGAGAGTGGAAGGGTAAGTTTATTGAGTGGTAAATGGAATGAGGAGTTTGTACAGCAACTTGTAAAATTTCCATCAGCCAAACATGATGACATGGTAGATTGTTTAGTGATGGCTATAAATAAAAATATGTGGAATAACGCAAAAATTGTATATTTTTCGTGATTTCCAAAAACTTCTAGTGTAATATAAAAAAAATTGATATAATTGCGAAATAATAAGAAAATCTTTATGAAGATAAGCAGTTTAAACCAAGAGCATGAAATTATTTTACATAAATATGTAAAATTCGTACAAGGAGTTGTTTATCATGCTACAGAGCATTCTCAAGAGAAGAAATTTTCTGATTTTAATGAAATTATAGAAAATATAATAGATTATACTAATGCTTATGAAAAATATGTAAAAAGCAGCTCAAAAGTAATGGAGGTTGCATATATGACTCCAAACTTAATGCTTTATGCGTGTATGGGGTTTTTGTCAGGGGTAAAAAACAAAAAAAACACAAATACTATTGAGATTCTTTCAGAAGAACTTTTTGAAAGAACAGTAGATTTTATAGGAGAAACAACAGATATATTACAAGACATTAAAATAAAACAAGATTTTCAAAAAAAAATACTAACAAATCAGACAAATGAGCATAACAATTAGCATAAATAAACAAGGAAAAGAGCAGGATGTTGAAATTCCTGTAGATTGGAAAGACATGACCATTAAATATTTTGGTCAGTTAGCAACAATTATTTCAAAACACCATAACGACGCTCAAGAAGAAAAAAATGAAGAAGCTTCTCAAGAATATGACCCTTTTTCGGGGCAAAAAATAGAGCTTGATGATATGCAGTTATTAAGCATGAATCAAGATATATTCGCATATGTTACGGGTTTGCCTAGAGAAGAAGTTAAGCTTGTTGAAAATCATAAGATAGCTAAAGTTTTAGAGGTTATGGGGATGCTTTCTGAAGAATATAAATATAAAGGGGTCAGAAGTTTTGTTATTGAAGGAGAAGAATACTTTTTCCCTTCAGAATTTTTTAAAAGAGAGACTTTTGGAGATTATATTGAATCTACGCAGCTTGATATGTATATAAAAGATATGCAAAATGGAAGATTTGATGTTTTACCTGAGCAAATGGCAATATTATGTAGAAAAAAAGACGAAGTATACCATGAAGATGATATTCCTGAAAAGGCTAAAAAATTTAGCAATATAACAATGGACATAGCTTGGGAGTTCGCTTTTTTTTTGACCAATCAAAGCGAAAAATTACAGAAACTTTTCCCTACATCTTTTCACCTCAACAAAGACGAGCAGGAGGCGTGAATACAGACGGATTATATAAGACATACATACAGCCATTTGGGTGGCTAAACAGCCTCTATATGCTTGCAGAGAAGAAAGTGTTTGATGTAGATGGTAAAAATGGAATAGACAGCGTAAAAGACACTAATTTATATAATGTTATGACTTATTTGAGTTGGATAACAGCAAAAAACACATTTGAAAACAAAGTTCAAGAAAAAATACACAATCCAAACAAAGTAATGTAATATGGCGATAGTAAGATTAACAGATATAGTAGAAACAATGAAAACTAAATGGACTTATGGAGATAAGTTTTTTGGCTATACAGAAGAATTTAATGATAATCACAACACTCAGTACCCATCAATTTTAATTAGCCCTCCAAATTCTACATATCCTGAAATTATGCCTAGAAACGGATGGGAATTTTATTCTTTTACAATATATTTTTCAGATTTATACAACAATACACAACAGCAAAACGAAAGCATTCAACAAAGATGGGATAACTTACAAGATTTAGCTAACGAGTGGCTAGATATGTTTCTTAAAGCCTACAATGGGTCTGAAGAAGGCAAAACAGTTCTTTCTAATTTAACAGATGATGGCGTTACAGTTGAAAGAGTTAAAGAAGTTGCTAATGATAAGCTTCTTCAAATAAGAATGAATTTTGGATACAGAATATTTAGCAAGTGTTTTACTCCTGTGTCTACTTATCCAAATCAAATTAGTAATTTAACATCTTGGTTTAGAGCAGATAGCAATGTAACATTTAGCATACCAACAAAAAAGGTAAGTTCTGTTGGAAATAACATGGGAAATATTATTTCAAACTCAACCACAGATTCTCAACCTTTAAGGTATAGCTATGGAGGGCTTTTAGATAAAACTATACTTACTTTTGATTCGGATAGCTTGCTTTCAGGTCAAAACTTTACAACAGGAGGGCCAACTGCTGAAGAATTTACAATATTTGAGGTAAGTAAAATAAATACCGCTAGTCAATCTGTTTTTGGATATTTTGAGCTAGCTACAGGAGTTTCTATTGAAATGGGATTAAGTGCTACAGGGCATTATACGGGTTCAATTAGTGATGGAACAACAACCTTAACGGCTTCTGCAGGGACTTCAGAGCCCGGCACATACCATATAGGTTGTTTAAGAAAACAAAACAAATCAATTTTTGTAGATTATAAATCTGCAACAGCTTCTAGTAATTTAACAGATTATGATGCGGCTTTTGACATGAGCAAGTCTTTTGAGCAAGAGAAGTTTATAATAGGTTGTGGTAGAGAAAGTGATGGTCTTATTCCTCCCGCAATAACAAATGTTAGATTTATGAAAGGAAACCTCCACGAGGTTGTTATTTATGATAGAAAGCTGTCAGATGATGAGATGGCAAAAGTAGATGATTATTTAAACAAAAAATATAAAATATATTAAGATATGAGTCAAGCAGCAAGAGGGTCAGTAGCATGGGGGCAAATACCGGTATGGTTTAGCTCAGGAGGTTCAAGCACAAATATGTATACCCAACAAAAAGGGGGTAGTGCAAATTATATACTGTCGGCAAATATGCCTGTAATTTATCAGGCGATTTGGACTGCAACAAGTCCTGACTCTAACGAAACATATATTCCAAAAGAAGCGGGAGATGTTGTAAATGCTGTTTTTAAAGTATATTCTACTACAACTTATCCTGCCCCTGCAAGTTATAGTGATTGGGACTTAATAGCTACAATTAAAAAGTCAAGAGACCTTCCTAATGTAAATTATTACGACTCTAATGTTCCTAACAATCAAAGATTTACAGTTAATATCCAACAAATATTAGCAGACCAACTTTCTTATACTTTATGCCCTATAGGAGCAGGGTCTATTAACTCTCTTTCATTTGGGGGTATGAACGGAGGGGCAAGAGCTCAAGACAATATTACGGAAATGGTAAGCCCCTACAATTTAACCCGTAACGGGCAATTTAGGAGAATAGTAGTTCTTGTGAATTTTGAGGTTTTAGACTCAAACCTACAAATAGTTACATCAACTACAACTCTTGGTGCACCCCCTACAGTTTATGCTTTAAACGCTACTGTAGATTTTAGACAGTCAAACTACTTTTACTCACAGTATTTAGTAAACGAATGGGGGGTTAGTAACACTAAACAATCAAGAGCTTTAACTCGCTGCCCTAACAGAACTTTAACAGATTCTGACACTCCTGAATATAAAAAACCTATGCTTTTAAATTCTCAAGGAGAGTTTTTGTCTTTTTTTGTAAGAAGCACTTTTAATGGTAACCACCCTGCAGATGTTTCTAATGTTTATGAAGTGTATGGGAAGGCTTTTTATACTGATGGAACAGACGAAGATTTTGTTTTAGGCTCTACTTGGTCTTATCCTATTAATAACGACCCAACAAATATAGGGGAAAGAATACAATCAGATTTATCAAACACATTTTTATATAATTCTGATACAAATATAGATGGAGAGTCATATACAGGCACAAGCGACACTCAATTCGCTCAATATCAAAACAATCCTGCTATTCAAAATGTTGGAGCTGCTTATATTGACGCTCATGCTTACCCTCCTCAAGACGCTGTTTATCCCTACACAGGAACTCAATTCTCTCCTATAAACCACGCCACAAAAACTTGTACACATTATTATGTTCATGTAAGAAGCGTTTGGTATGATAACACAGGGGGTGCCCCTTCAAATACTTGGCAGCAGGACAGAAAGTCTAGTGTTTATTGGTATTTTATAGATGATGAGCAAGAGCCTAAAGCCTTTCCTTTTGTTAAGTTTTATTGGCTTAACAGTATGGGAGGAATAGACACTTATACAGCAAAAAGAAATACTTTGGAGTCTGTTTCTGTTCAAAGGACTTTATCAAGAAGCCAACAAGCAAATAAAAGATACAATCAAAGTAATAATAATGATGCTTTTACAATTAAAGACTATATCAGTCAAACAACTAGAGGTTATGATACTTATAAAGGAGGGTTAGAGGTTACCTCTGTTGATGTTCAAGAAAACAATTCGGTATATACAGAGCCTATGAACAGGACTGTTTCTAATTGGCTTTCAGAGCTAATAAAATCTCCAAATGTTTGGATAGAAGATTCGGCAGAAGGTAATTCAGACATGGAGGAGTATAAGAATACATTTGCTTATAATGCTAATTATTTTAATGACACTCTTAGGCCTTTAGGTAAGATTTATAAGCCTGTTGTGATAACTAATTCAGAGGTGGTTACAGTAGACGAAGAACAAGGCTTGGTTTCGTTTAACATACAATACACGCCTTCTTATAAAACAACTACTCAAAGAAACTAACTATGATTACAATTAGATTAGTAGATTATAAATATAGAAAAAACAGCACAGGTTATTTTGAAAACTTGATTAACATGCAGAATGTTACATCTTTAACTTCTTACGCCACAATACATAGCCAAACTACTATTAATTTTGACAACACTACAGGTTCTACTAAATATGTTACTCCTATTTCGGGGCCGCTATCTAAGGGTAATCAATATGAGCTTAAAGTTAAAATAGAAAATCATTCGGGAGGGAACATAGGATTTTCTCAAGTTTTAGCTGATGGAACAGTAGATTTACCTAATGACGCTAGGGGTTCTGCTGATGGAACCTTTACGGGAAGTGCTTTTACAGCTCATGCAAACTCAGGAGTTAAAGCTTTTGCTGCCGCAAACACATCAGGGAAAGCAACTTTTTTCTTAGTGCAAAGACAAGCAATAGAAAGATATAGAAGTTATATTGGAGACTTAGATGTAGGAAAGTCAGAAGATTTTCCTTTATCTTTAAACTTTTCTATAGCTGATGTAAGAAATTTAGATTCACGAACAGGAACTTATAGTAAGACATTTAACATTCCCGCTACAAAAAACAACAATAAAATTCTTAAAGGAATTTATAAAGATGGTGCGATTGTGGGTCGTTATAATGCAGGAGAAGATGTTTTACAAAACCCTGTAGCCACAAAAAAAGATTGTATTGTAAATATAGATGATTTATATTCTATATCAGGAAAGCTAGAAATTACAGCAGTAGGAAATACTGATACTCCCCAATATTATTCTTGTGTTTTTTATGGTAATAATTCTGATTGGGCTTTTTCTTTGGAAAACAGGCTTTTAAAAGATTTATCTGTTGCAGACAGCATAGACCCTTCAACAGGAGAGATAGTTCAAGGAGCCGCAGGAAGTGGTTGGGATAATCTAAATGGGCATGGTACAGATACAGGAAAAAACCTACCCTTAACTTATGATGCAATTTTAGATGCTTTTGAGGTTGATGACGCTCAAAATAAAACGCCCTACAATCAAGCCACAGTTTCTAATCCCCTTCCTGTTGTCTATCCTAATGTGGGATATGGAGAGAGAAATGAAGGAGGAACTTGTGCTACGCAACAATTATTAAAAACCGCAGATGCTGCTAATGGATGGGGAGCAGCATATACAGGCTGTTTTGGGTTTAACAATAGTGGAAATGCGTATGGAAACCCAACTCCAACTGTAGATTGGAGGCCGGGAATATTTATATATGATATTATACATCAAATATTTAAACAAATAGGATATAAGCTTTCGTCTACTTTTATTGAGACAGCTATGTTTAAAAAGTTTATTATGATTTTACCTAACTTTACCTATAACAACTCAGAAGATAGATTAGCTGATTATAGTATAGGTGGAAGGTTTGATGATAGCGGAACTCCTTCAACTCCGGGTAAGATAAGAAGTGTTTCTCAAACATATTCTAATTACACACAGAATCAAGAGGCTTGGCCTGCTTTTTATGTAAAATGGAATGAAGAAGGCAATTACAACGCCTCAAATTTATATACAAATGTAGGTTGGGACTCTAATGGAATTTACACAATACCCGAAGCAGGTTTTTATGATATTACAAGCACAAATATAGGAATTAATGTAGATGATGTTTGTTACGCAGGGGGTTCTACTCAAACTTTAAAAATTCATTATGCGAGGCTTCAGTTTGATGTAAGAACAGTTGGAAATCCTACAAATTACAAAACGCTTACAAGTGTAGGTGGTGCTATAGCTGATAATATATCTATTACTTGTCCCGGAAATGTTACTTCTCCTAACCAATACATGGGGACATTTGAAGATATAGAGATTTCTCAAAGGTATTTTAACAAAGGAGATAAAATAAGGTTTAGAGTGAAAATAAAAATATCACACACCAACTCAGGAACACAAGATATAGGCGTAGGAATTTCTATGTGGGGTGGAAACCCGCAAGCTTATAGTGCTTCTAGTGCTAGTTCAGACGCTACGGGGTCTGTAGATGTTAGGTTTTCTGCTGAAGAAGCAGCTTGGCAGCAAGAATATGACCTTAAGCATGTTATAGATAATGAACAGACACAGTTAGGTTTTTTAAAAGGGGTTATTCAGGCTTTCAATCTTTATGCTGACACAGATGTGGACTCAAAAATCGTTACCTTAGAGCCTTTTTATTATGCGGGAGACGATAGAGCTGATGCAGGTATAACAGATTTTTTTGAAAATCAAAACACAGCTTTAGATTGGACATCAAAAGTAGATTATACAAAAAACATAGAAGATAAATTTTTAGAAACCACTTTGACAAATGAGCTTATCTTTAAATTTAAAGAAGATAGTAATAACAAAAAAGTTGCCGATAGAGGAAGAAGATATTGGGATGGTATTCCTGATGAGTACCCTCACAAAGAAATTGTTGGAGGAGACGCTAAAAAAGGGGTTACTAATTTTGAAAATCCTTTTTTTTCTAGCACATACAATAGTCATGACGGAATGATTGGGGGAAGTACTGTTTGTTCTGCGGGTGCTTGTGCTTGGGTTCCAACCTCAGCGGTTTTATGGGGAGAATGCGACACATCTCCTCCTACTTTGCCAACAAGTTGTAGTGGTTGTAGACCTCCAAAAGGTAATAACTTTCAGCCTTCTCTTTTAAATTATGTAAAGGAGGGTTATGAAAGGAGACCTATGGGTACTGATGTTATGCAATGGAAAACTAGAATACAAACTTGGGGAACCTCAGAAAGATGGCTTACATCAGGTATTCCTGAATTAGACACATCAGGAAATATTGCAACATATTACGCTACCTTATGCAGGGCTACTTCTTATGACGACAGGAGGCCTTATAATAATGCAGGTGCAGGTAATCCTAGTGAAACGCCTCCTGTTTTAGTTTTCGCTTCTCCTAGATTAGGTCAATATAACCATCTTAGTCCCAACTCAAATTATATGCTGCAATATGTAAAAGGACTTTATCAAACCTATTACCAAGTTATGATAGAGATGTTAAAAAAAGACAGTAAGATAAAAGAACTGCATATAAATCTTAACATGAGCGATATAGTAAGCTTAAATTTAAGAAAGTTGGTTTATATAGATGGTTATTACTATAGAATAAATAGAATTGTTGATTTTCAACCCGGCAAAAATCAATCAACAAAAGTTGAGCTTATACTGTGGGAAGAGGTAGGCGTTTATCCTGCGGCAGCAGGAGGTAATTTTTAAATTATGACAAGAAAATTAAATAGTATAAATAGTGAGGGTCAAGCTATAAAAGCAGGTTTAGATGTTTTTATGGATGTTGATGTATATTCAGGAGATTACTTGGCTTACGGGGAGTCTTTTTTACTTGGAACGATAACAGGCTCAACCGACACAGCTACATCACATGACGATTATGCAGGGCAGGTTATGTCTAGCGTGCCACCTGCAAATGTTAATACTTGGTATAGATTTCATACAAGTGGTGTCATATATGAAAACATAGCAGCCCCATCTACATCAACTAACTCTCTTAGAATGTCAGCGGTTAAGGGGTCGGAGCTTCTTGATAGCCACACAGGAATGTATCAAAAACTTTCAGGCTTAGTTGTGGGGTATAATTATGAGGTAAGAATAAAGCTGCATAAACCCACTACTGCGGGAACAATGTCTTTTAATACTTTTTATTATGCTAACCAAAACGCTAATAACGCTTTATCAACTACAAAACAAGTGCAGGTAATATCTACTAGCTCATACGAAGTGCTTTTTAATTTTACAGCACAAACGACTAACGACATAGTGTTTTTTGATTTTTCTACTACTGTAGACGCTTCTAATATACAAATATCTTCTATTAGTGTAAAACAAAAAGAAACTGCAAAAATTATTGTTGTTGCAGACATAGAAAATTTAGGTATGTGTAAGGTATTAAGAAGAAGTGAAGAATCAGGCATAGAACTTGAGGAGGGAGACCCTAACGAAACACCTGTATAAGATGGCTGACCAATATAAATTCATAAAAGATGCGTTAAAAAAAGAAGCCCCTTATATAATAAGTGAGCTTCAAAAAGAATTAGACCATCAGCAGCATATTGCTTCAGGAACTTTATATAAAGGCTTTAGAGACATAATAAAAATTGGTTCTGACACTATATCTCTTTTGATAACTAATGACACTCCATATATGTGGCTTGTTAATGATGGTAAAAAATCAGGCGTAAATGCTAGTTATAATGCTATACTTGAGTGGGTTTATGAGAAAGAAGGTCGGGGTATGCTAACATTTAGTAGTAATCACGAAAGAGCAAATTTTGTACAAAAAGTAAAGCATAACCTAGAAAACAATTATTTTACAAGGACAGGAGATATGAATGTCCCTCCTTATGGGTATAAAAGATATTTCTTTATAGATATTGCTGCACATAAAGTTAGGCAAAGCAAGATAGAGGATAGGATTAAAGAGGGGATAGTGGCAGAAATTGAAGATGCTGTAAATAAAGCGTTATTAAAAGAAGAAATTACATTAACAATAGGATAGTAAAGATATGGCAAAAAATATAGCAATAGATGTTCAGATTAAGAACATAAAAAGGGTAGCAGATTTAAAACAAGAGCTAAAAGACTTAAGAAAGGAACAGAAAGAGCATGAAAAGTATGCAAAAAGTGGAAAGTTTACATCTAAAGAGCAAGAAAAAGCATATCTTAACAATGCTAGAGCTATAGATAAAAACTCTAAATCACTTCGTGGTTTAAATAAAAATCTAAAGCAGTCTACAACAGACTCAACAAAGTCTACTAAAGCTACAGGAAGTCTTACAAAATCATTTTTAAAGGCTGCAGGTGCAATAACTTTGGTAGTAGGGGCTTTTAGAACAGTATCGGGGGCTATAAGTAGAACTATTGCTACATTTACTGAGTTTGAATTTACAATGGCTAAGGTTCTTGCTGTTTCGGGAGCTACTGATGAAGAATTTAAAGCTTTAACAAAAACAGCAGAGGAGTTAGGTAGAACAACATTCTTTACCGCAGAACAGGTTGGTCAGCTTCAATTAGCATACTCTAAATTAGGTTTTACTGCAAAAGAAATACAAGACGCTGTAAAGCCAACTCTTGACTTAGCAACAGCTACGGGTACAGACCTAGCAAGAGCAGCACAAGTTGCGGGTGCAGCGGTAAGAGGTTTTGGTTTAGACGCTTCTGAAACTGAAAGAGTTGTAGATGTTATGGCTGTTTCATTTAGTAGTTCTGCTATGGATATAGAAAAATGGCAGACAGGTATGACAAAAGTTGCTCCGATTGCAAAAGCAGCAGGGTTCTCTATTGAAGATACTGCAGCGATAATGTCTAAGCTTTCTGACTCAGGTATTGAGGCTTCTATTGCGGGTACATCTTTAAGAAATATTTTACTTAAAATGCAAGACCCTTCGTCTGACCTTTCAAAGTCATTTGGAACTACAATTCACTCTTTAGATGACTTAGTTCCTGCTATGAAAAAGTTTGTGGCTGAAGGTGGTAGTATGGCAGATATTATGGAGGTTGTTGATTTAAGACAGGCAGCAGCTTTTGAGCAAATGCTTACAACTGCAGATGGAACGCTAGCTTTAAGAGATGAACTAAAAGATGCTAATGGAGAGGGGGCTAGAATGGCAGAGATAGTTGGAGATACTTTACAAGGAGCTTTTCTTAAATTAAAATCTGCATTACAAGGTGTCTCTATATCTGTAATGAAAGACTTTGCTGAGGGAATGCAAAGCGGAATAGAAAAGGCGGCAGGGTTTTTTAACATGTTAGCCGAAAACAGCAAAACAATAACAAATACTATTAAGTTTTTAGGTAAACTAATAAGAGTGGTAGGTCTTTATAAATTAGGAGTTTTAGCAGCAACAAAATCAACTAAAGCCATTAGAACAGCTAAAGCTTTATGGATTAAAACAAATGTAACTCTTACTGCTTCAACCCTTACTTTAAGAGGGGCTGTAACCGCTTTAGGGGCTAGCATAAAAAGATTATTAGGTTCTACAGGTATTGGACTTCTTGTTGCTTTTTTACCTGAAATACTAGAATTTTTTGGCTTGTGGGGAGAGGAGGTTGATAATGTTGCCGATTCTCAAGAAACTTTAGAAGAACAAACTAAAAGATTAACAAAAGATTATCACGATTTAGCAAAACCAATAGATGCTCTTAAAACAAAAACACAACAATTAGTAAGGGTAAAAAAACTAATGAATGCTATGATAGATGATGAAGGCAAGTTAATTGAGGACACTCTATCAAATCAAAAGCTTTACAACAAACTTAAAGGACAGGCAGCGGTATTAATGAGAGATTTAAACAAAGAATTAAAGGATAACGACCAAATTCTTATTAATGAAAAATCAAGCATTGATGATATAACTACAGCAATGAATCAATTAACAGAATCAATGATGAACAATGCTTTGATTTCAGGTTTTGAAAAACAACTAGAAAGAATAAGTGAAAAAAGTGCAAATGCATCAGTTGCTATAATTAAAATGGCAGATGATTTGGGTTACAGTATAGCAAATATAGCAGCACAAAACAGATTAGGAGCACAGGCGTTTGCTGACTCAGGGGGGGATTATGGCGACCCCTTAGAAGGTACAAAAAGAACTTTAGCAACATTAATAAGACACTACAATGTAAGTAAATCTATGTACAATGATTTAGTTGCTGAAGAAGGAGAAAAAAATGTTCCAAAAAATAGGAAGTTTCACCAAATTGATAAACTTTTAAAAGAAACAGGATTCAAAAGTCTTGATGCTATAAATGAAGCTTTAAATGGAACAGAAAAAGAAATTGAGGCTGTAACTCTGGCTTTTGATTCTTTAGTAGGAGAGGGAGGCATTGGAAGTCTACTTTTAAAAGCCGACGAAGCACCCGATAATAAGCCAAGTGGAGGCCCCGACCCTATAGCTGTTACAAATTGGGAAGAAAAAACAAAAAAAGCTCTTTTAGTTGTAAAACAGAAATATGATGAGGCAGGAGCAAGTCAAGAAGAATATCAAATTGAATTAGCCGCAACAAGAAAGTCTATGCTTGAGCAAGAACTAGCTGAGATAAACGCTTTAGAAGAATTAAATTTAGGGCAGAAAAAAAGAAAGCTAGACCTTGAAACTCAAATAGCAGATGCTACTATAGCTGAAAATCAAAGAGTTTTTAAAACACAGCTAGAAGGTCTTGAAGAAACAAATCGGGAAATAAGAAGAAAAATTATAGAAGAAAATACTGTAAGAGGTAAATTAACTAAAGAAGGAGAGGAACTTTTATTGTTAAATGAAAATAATTTTTTAGCACAGAAAATAATGCACTATGACAACTATGGTCAAAAAATTATAGGCATAGATGATAAAATAGCTCAAAACAAGCAGAAGCTTCATGATTTACAAATGAAGAACTTTAAAGACCAATTAAAAGCTATGGGTGGTCTTGGTTCGGGACTTCAAGATTTAGCAGGAGATAATGAGAAGTTAAATAAAGTTAAAGAAGCGGGTATTTTAATTTCTAAAATAGCACAGGGGATTGAGAAGGCTATGCTAATACAAGAGCAGCTATATGAGTTGGGTTTAATCAAAAAAATAGCTCTAAAGAAAACAGACTTGGTATTAACTAATCTTCAAACAGGTGCTAATATAGGAGAGGCTGCTAGTGAAAATCTTTCTACAGGGTCTATATTAGCCAATACAATAGCTACAGTAGCAAACATTATCCCTAAAGCAATTTCTACTATTTTAAGTGCATTTTCGGGGCCGCTTGGTATATTAAAAGCAATAGCAGCTTTCGCCTTCATAAAAAAGGTAATGAAGATGAAATTTGAAGATGGAGGTATTATTGCTTCTGATGATAAATACGCTAAAGGAGGAATGGTGTATGGTAAATCTCACGCTCAAGGAGGAGAAAAGTTCTCCGCAGGAGGTAGAGTAGTAGAGCTAGAGGGTGGAGAGGCTGTTATAAATAGAAAAAGTACAGCTATGTTTAGAAACCAACTTTCAGCTATGAACGAAGCAGGAGGCGGAGTAAGGTTTGCAGATGGAGGTTTATTGACATCTCCTCAGTTTACTAACTCTGAATTTGCTGCACAAAACCAATTACAAATGAGAGACGCAATGGACAGACAAAAGAAAGTTGTTGTGGTAGAATCTGATATAACAGAAAGCCAATCAACAGTTAGTGTTATCCAATCAAATGCGTCATTTTAATAACCTAAAAAATTAAACAAATGTTTGTTGATAAAAAAATAAAAGAAGATAGATTAAATGTGTGTAAAAATTGCGACTTTTACAGAAACTTTTTAATGTTAAAAAGACCTAAATGGACAAAAGGAGCAAGATGCGGAAAGTGTTCTTGTTTCATAGACGCTAAAGCTTCTCTTACTAAAGAGTTTTACGGAGAGTGTCCTGAAGGTAAGTGGAAAGAGTAATAACTAAACTTTATAATATGCAAAATCAATTTGATGTAATCTTATCTAAACTAACAGAAGAAGAAAAAAATGAAATCGTAACGCAACAAAAAGTCAATCTCAATGATATGAATGGGAAAAACATGTATAATGGTCATGCTCTTGATTATTTTTTTAGGATGTGGCACAGACATTTTCCTAATGTAAGACAAAGTAAAACATGTAAAGGTTGCAGAGACGGGGTTGTTAAGTTTTATCATGGTGTTGCTGATTTAATATCTCAGCAAATAAATGATGCAAAGCAAAAACTAAAAGAGGAAGAAGAATTAAAAGCACCAAAAAAAATAGTAAAAGCAAAATCTAAAAAAAATAAATCTAAGAAATAATATGGCTAAAAGACAAAACGACATTGAGGTTGTGGAGGAGTATTTAGAAATATTAAATCAAGAAGTTACATTAAGATTTGGAGAAGCCACTTCAAAAGATACAATTAGACACTTAATTGAAAAGGGAATTATAAACCCTAAAGCTTTAAGAAACTATATGATAATATATGATTTTGAAAGTATTTTAAAGTTTAATCAGGGAAATAGAACTCATACTTTTATGGACTTATCTATTAAATATCACATATCAGAAAGACAAGCTCAAACCATAGTTTATAAGGAAAGAAAGAAGATAGAAGCTTCATTTAACATAACTTACTAAAATTTATTCCTAAAACTTCGCAAAAGTTAAATATCTAAAATATATTTTTGCACTTATGAAGAAAAATTGGTACAACATAAGTGGAAAAGCATCAGATGGTATAGCTGATATTTATATATTTGATGAGATAGGTGCTTACGGACTAAACGCACAATCATTTATTGATGAAATTAAGCCTTTTAAAAACGCTGCCCTAAACATACACATTAACTGTGTAGGTGGGGATGTTTTTGATGGAATGGCTATTTATAATGTAATTAAAAAAAGAACTGCACGAACTACAGTTTATATTGAAGGTATAGCTGCAAGCATGGGTAGTGTTATTGCTTTAGCTGCAGATACTGTGGTTATGGCTGAAAACTCTTTATTTATGATTCACAACGCTTGGGGTGGAGCAATGGGAGAGGCTAAAGAAATGAAAAAAACAGCAAAGCTTTTAGATAAGATTAGTGGAGAGATTGCTGATATATATGTTAAAAAGACAAACTTACCTTATAGTAAGGTAGAAGAAATGATGGATGAGGAAACTTGGTTAAATGCTGAAGAAGCATACGAGCTAGGCTTTGTAGATTCTATCTCGGATGCTATAAAAGTAGCAGCCAAATATGATGTTTCTAAGTTTAAAAATATTACAAGCGAGGAAATATCTAATAAACTAAGTGTTAATTTAAAAAGTAAAAAAATGACTGATGAGTTAAAAGCTTGGTTTAATGGTAAAGTTGAAGATATTATCGCAAGAGTAAAAAGTGAATCATCTGACAACGAAGCTGTTGAATCAAAAGAAGTTAGCGAAATAACTATAGCAGATGAAGCTGAGATTTTAAACAAGTTCTCAGATTTTGAAGCTGAAGCTATTAAGCTTAATGGGTCTATTGCTGAATTAGAAGGAGAAAAAGTTACTCTTACTGAAGAAGTAGAAAGACTAAGTGCTTTGCTAAGTAAAGCAGAAGCAAAAGGGACGGGCATTTCTACAGAAGGCGACCCTGCAGTAGTAAAAAATGAGGTAGAAAACAAAGAAGATGCGTTTTGGAACGGATTAGTAGCTAAAATGAATCATAATAATTAATATAAACTTAAAAAGAAAAAAAAATGGCAAATGTAGCATTAAACGGATTAGGTTCGCTTTATAAGGGAACTTATGCTAGTAAAATTTTATTAGAGCCTATGTTTACTTCAGATGATATTATGAGAAATTATACTATCTACCCTTCAGTAAAATATAAGCAAAACATAACAATGGCTCCTTCTTTAAGGGGTATCACAGCAGTACACTCAGGATGTGGAACAACTAATAGTTGCGACCCTGCAGGTTTCACTCTAACACAAAAAGTATTACACGCACACAATGTGTCTGTAAAACAAACTCAATGTTGGGAAGAATTTCATGATGAAGTTATTGTAGAGTCTTACAGAAACGGAATCAATATGCCTGACTTAACAGGAACTCAATTAGCAGAAGTAATCATTAACAGAGTAAGAGCAGGTGTTGCTAACGATATGGTTAGAAATATGTGGTTTGGAGAAGCAACTATTTCAGCAGGTTCTCCTGATTGTTCTTATCAATCAATGGGTAATGGATTATTCCACCACCTATCAGCAGGAACTGCTTTCCAAGCAGGAACAAGTGCTAATATGACTCCTGTAACAGGAGCTTTAACTTTAGCAGCAGCAACAGCTTCTTATGCAACAGTAGGGGGGTTAATCAGCAACGCAGATGTTATCTCATTATTAGATAATGTATTTAATACTGCACCGGCTGAATTACAACAAGTACCTGCATCAGAAAAAAGAATGTTTGTTACACCAAATGTATATAACGCTTGGTATAACTGTTTAACTGCAGTAGCAGTAGCAGGAGCAGTTGATTACGGACACTCTGAGGCACAAGTTGGTAAAGAAAGATTATTCTACAAAGGAATTGAGGTTGTTCCTATGTATGAGTGGGATGTAGCTTTAGCTTTATCAGCAACAGGAGCAGGAATTGATTTATCTGCAGCGTTTACTCAAGCAGGTGCAACAACAACTACTCAAACAACAAATGGTGTTGTTTATACAGCAAAAGCTAACTTATTTATTGGTACAGATGTAGCAAGACCTGAGAATGAGCTTAAAATGTTCTATGATGAAGTATCAGAGAATATGTATGTAAGAGCAGGATTCACTATGGGCTTCCAATATGGTTGGAACACTTTAGTTAATGGTGCTACTTTGATAGGGTAACATTTAATAGTAGATAGGGAGGGAGCAATCTCTCCCTAAATACTTTTATTAATTTTTAAAAACAATAAATAATGGCAATAACAAAAGGGATAAATATAACTTGTGATGATTTACAAGCATCAGGAGGGATAAAGCAAATATATGTTAGAACTTGGGCTGCAGGAGATACTATTACTTATACTAATAGTGCTACTGCACATGCAATATCTAGCATTAAAGATACAGGTGCTTCAACAGCTACTTGGTATGGTTATGAGTTTACTAATCAAAACCCTGCTCTTACTGTTTCAGGCTCACGAGAAAATGGCTCTACTAGATATGAGTGTAGTCTTTCTTTTATGATGCCAAGAATGCAGTCTGAAAAAAGTGCAAGATTACAGGCGTTTATGGACACTTGTATGATGGTTTTGGCGGTTGGAAACAATGGTAAAATTTATGTTATGGGTGTGAGCCAAAAGTATAGCAATGAGGCTGATGCAATTCGTAATCAAACTTATGTTAGTATGAGTGCGTTAGAAGGTAATTCAGGTGCAGCTTATAATGATGAGAATGGGTTTACAGTAACTCTTTCTTGCAACCAATGGGAGAATCTTAGAGAATACACAGGTACATTAAGTGTTTTTTCAGGTTCTGCAGGAACTAATGAGGCTACTACAAACTAATAATTAATCTTAAAAAAATAAAATAATATGGCAATAGCAGATGGATTACAAATAAATTGTTCAGATTTACAAGCAGTAGGGGGAACACGCCTAGTTGCAATTAGAGTTTGGACTGAAAACGACGCTGTTACTTGGGATGACGCAAATCATGAGATTGATACTATACTAACAAGTTCTTCAGCATCAGCATGGGGGGTTTTTGAAAGTAGAATTGAATCATCATCATTAAGTGTTAATGGCTCGGCAGAAGGAAAAGATTGTACTACTTATGAGTGCTCTCTTTCTTTTTTCGTACCGGGAATGACTAAGACGCAATTTGATAGAATCAATGAGTTTACAGGAAAATGTTTAATGGTGTTAGTTATAGATAATAATGACGCTACATCAGGAAGCACAGCTCCTTCAGCGGCTTTTACAAGTAACAAAGTAATCGGTGTTTCACACACTAAAGCAAATGCGGATAAAGCGTTTAGAACTCAGCAGTACGCTACTTTAACTTCGGTTGAAGGAGGTACAGGTGCTGCTTATGGAGATGAAATAGGTGTTACTGTAAATATTACAGCTACACAATATGAGACTCCTAGACAGTATGCGGGTGCTATAGCTTTAGACGGAGATGGTTTAGGTCTTACTACTTCGTAGTAGGTAATAATAATTTATTATAAGGAGGTGTTATTTAATAACACTTCCTTATTAATATCTTTTTAAAAATGTGCGACTGTGGTAACGAAAAAAGTGTAAATTTGATTAATATATATTTAACAATGGCAGATTATAAAAAAAACAGCAAGGCAAAGGGTGTTATAAATTCGGCAAACGGAAGTAAGCATGTGGATTTTAGAGAGGACTTAAGTCAAGAACAGTTAGCATACGCTTACGAAGTATTAAAAATGACTGATTTTATAGATAAAACATACAAATCTAATGAAAAAGACACTATCAAAAAAGCAAAAGCAAAGCCAAGTAAAAAGAAAGACTCAGAAGAAAAATAATACTTTTGAGTTTGGCGTTTTTGATTTAACAGTTCCTCCTAGTATAAAGGAGGTAAAGAACATCAAAAACCTTCCTAATGAGTGGGTTCCTTTTGGAGATGACAACCTCTTTCCTCAGTATTTAGCAGAGCTTAAAAGAAAATCTTCTACACACAGAAGTGTTTTGGCTCAAAAAACTGTATTTACAAGTGGTGCTAAATTTGTTTGTGAGGATGAAAATTTAAGAAAGTTTATAGAAGATGTTAATGCAGACCACGAGTCTTTAAGAGATGTTTTCAAAAAACTAGCAGACGATTATTATACTTTTGGTAACGCATATATGGAGTGCGTTATTTATGATGGGGGCGTAAATATTTATCATTTAGACGCTACTACAGTTAGAATGAGCAAGACTAAAAAAGAGGTTTATATAAACTCTGATTGGTGTAAATATTGGAATCAAGAAAAAAAAATAAAAAGACTACCTATATATCCTAGAGTAGCTCACAACAAATTCGTAATACACTTCAAAGATTACGAGCCTACATTTAATTTTTACGGACTTCCTGACTATGTTGCTGCACTAGAGCATATCTGTGTTGATTATGAGATAGGAAAGTGGAATCACACTAAGTTCTTAAATGGCTTTCAGCCTTCTGCTATTGTTGAAATAAGCGGAGACATGGGGGAAGAAGAAGCCCAAAAAATGGTTCACGAAGCTCAAAAGAAATTTGTAGGAGAAGGTAATAATGGAAAGATATTATTTATAGTAAAGAACGGAGACACATCTCCTGCGAATGTACAGGTTATAAAAGACGACCAAGAGGGGAGTTGGATAGATTTACAAAAAATAACTGACCAAAATATTATAACTGCTAATAGATGGCAGCCTTCACTTTCAGGAATTGTAAGTTCAGGTAAAATGAATAATACAGGTAGTGAGATTAGAATTGCTTATGACTTAGTAATGACAACAGTAATTAGAGATACCTCAGAGTTGTTGTTAAATGGAATAAGAACAGTTCTTTACAATGAAATGGGATACGACCCTAAAGATTTAAAAATACATTATGAGCCGCCAATTTCTTATGCGAATGATGTAGATATTAGAGAGGTTCTTACTATAAACGAACAAAGAGCATTGATAGATGAAGATTTACCAATGTTAGAAGATGGAGATATGTTTGTTGCAGATAGAGAAATCATAGTTACGCAAAGAGATGATGATGGAGATGGAGAAATTGACGAAGAAGAACAAATAACAGTAGAACAATAGCATATGGCGAACACTAGACAATATAAAACCTTAGTTACAGCAGGAGAGGTAATTGATAAAACTTTTACTAATAAAAATACAGACCCTTCTTTAGTTTCTGAAAACACTATTGTTTTGGCGGAGCTTGCTCACATTAGGCCTTTATTGGGAGAAAAGTTTTATGCAGAATTAAAATCAGAGCATGATGCAGGAACATTAACAGCTAATAATCAAGAGTTTATGCAATATTATCTTGAGGATTGCTTGTCGTGGTTTGTAAGGTTTGAGGTAGTTAATGACATTATGAGTAATATATCTTCTAGTGGTGTTGTTCATAACATAGACGAGTTTTCAAGGATTATAAATTTAGACACTTATAATGCTTTTAAACAAGATACATATAGAAAAGCTGATATATTTTCAAAAGACATGATGGACTTTTTAAACTCAAAAGACGAAGATGGTAATTATCCTACATTTGAAAATAACAAGCCTAATAGCATGAGTGATACATATAAAAATCATGGAATGATATTTTATGATAGTATATATAATTATACAGGGGTAGATGGTTGTTATGATTGCGGGAACCCTTACTACAAAGGAAATTGTAATTGTAGTTGTGATAATTGTTAAAATAAATAATTAATGGCACTAAACGAACATAAAAACCTACAGGACGCTAACAGACATAATCCAAAAGGATTTGAAACTGCTCAAAACAATACTATACTCACTAAAGGTAATGGAACTCCCGGATTAGACGATGGTAGTTTAGAGTGGACTTTAAAGTCAAATATTAAAGCAGAAACTTATAATTTTTCAGGTTATTGCTCGTTGATTGCCAATTATCAATATGCAGAACCTTTAATTTATGGTCAAAGTCCTTACGAGTTAAATCAAGATTATGGTAATGCCGAGATTAGCGAAGGAACAACTGTTATGCAAAAAAGATTTTTTAGAATTGGGTGTTTTGTAAATCAAGCTGCTATAGTAAAAACAGCTCAAATACAAATTACAAATAGTAATGCAGAAAACTTTACAGTTGCTTTGGTTTATTATTCTCCTTCTGACACGGCAACCACAGCTTATCCTATTGTTTTAGTTGAAAAGGTGTGTACAGGTCTTTCTAGTGATAATAGAGTTGTAACTTATGCTTTAAGCTCTACAGATTTTAGCAGCACATCTATTCCAACAGGAGCTCATTTATTTATAATGGTTAAGGGAGTAGAAGAAACTGCAGGCTCAACAGTATATGTTAATGCAGCCCTGAGAGTAGGATATGAAAAATAATTTAATAATGAAAAATAATATGAAAGATACAACTGAGGTTTTGATTGCAAATGGGGGTGTGTTGGGTTTGAGTTTAGCAGAGTGTAATGAAATACTTCTTTTTATTTCTACCATATTAGCTATATGTTTTACTATTTATAAATTCTACAAACTATCAAAAAAATAAAAAAATGGCTAAAAATACTTTTGTTTTTAGGTCAAAATCTAATAAAAAAAGGAAGGGCGTTCACTCAAAAAACGCTTCAAAAAGTCAAAATGGCTACAAAAAAAAATATAGAGGGCAAGGAAGGTCATAGTAAACACTACTATGATTTTGATAGAAACAAACCTTATACTAGAGAGATAAAATATTTTTCTTTAAATGAGTTTGACAGTCCTGACGATTCTGATTCAGGTCAAAATATGGATATGGACTTTATTCGTATGTTAGACGAAGCTAGAGAGTTAGCTAACACTCCTTTTAAAATAACATCAGGGTACAGAACTCCTCAGCACAACACCTCTGTTGGCGGTTCTATATCCTCATCACACATGAATATACCTTGTAATGCTTGTGATATAGCAATTAAAGACAGCTCTACTAGATATAAAATAATAAGCTCTCTTTTAAAAGTAGGTATAAATCGCATAGGAATTGGTAAAAATTTCATACATTGCGACACAGACAAAAACAAAAGCCCAAATGTAATTTGGCATTATTATTAATCAAAATTAAACAAAATGAAAAAATTTTTAGAGAACTTCTTAATTGGACAAATGTTAAAATCAAAAAAGTTTTGGTATACAGTAATTGGCGTAGTCGTAACTTTTTTACACGAAACCTTTGGTTTAGACCCTGTTCAAACTGAACAAATATTATACTCTGTAATGGCACTTGTTTTAGGTCAAGGTATTGCTGACGCAGCAAAAGCAAAGAAATAATAATTGTTTTTAAAAATAATTTATTACATTTGTAGTCCTTCTTTGCGTGTTTTCAGAGTTGGATAGTTAGTAGTTAAGAGTGGGGAGTTAATAACTTCTCACTCTTTTTTTTTATAAAGTTCTTATTTTATTAAATTTGAGTATGAAAAAAAATGGAAAAAGGTTAAGGCTCACAATAGATGAAGAAAATTTAATCTATAAACATAGAGCAAATTCAATAGAAAATTTTAATGACAACACAGCCCTAGATATGCATCTAGCGGAAAGAGGTATAAATAAAAAAGATGTGGTGTCTGTAAAGCATTGGCAATCAGCTAGTGGCGATTTGAGATTTTCAATAGTTACAAAAGAAGATTGTGGTTTAGATGAGGGTAAAATATTTAATAGTTTAAATAAATTTATAGAAAGCTATTCTCCTGATTATGAAAAAATTAAAAGAAAAAAAGGAACACATCTTTTAGTTATAAACCCTGCAGATATTCATATAGGTAAATACGCTAATGAATTAGAAACAGGAGAACATTATGATTGTGAAACTGCAGTTATGAGGGTTCTTGAGGGGGTTCAAGGTCTTATAGACAAGTCTAAAGGATTTGATGTTGATAGGGTTTTATTTTGCATTGGTAATGATGTTTTACATATAGATAATGTTTATAATACCACAACAAAAGGCACTCATCAAGATACTGACGGAAAATGGTGGGAGCATTATGAGATAGCTTTAATGTTATATGTTAGGGTTATAGAGATGTTAAGAGAGATAGCCCCTGTAGATGTATTACACTCAATGAGCAACCATGATTATCAAAGTGGGTTTCATTTGGCTCACACATTAAAGTCTTGGTTTAGGAAAGCAGATGATGTTCAGTTTGATATAAGTGTATCACATAGAAAATACTATCAATATGGGGCAAATTTAATAGGATTAGAACATGGAGATGGAGCAAAAATGGATAAACTACCTCTTTTAATGGCACAAGAAAGGCCTAAAATGTGGAGCGAAACCAAATTTAGATATTGGTATTTACATCACATTCATCACAAAGTAAAACATAAATGGAGAGACGCTAAAGATTTTATTGGAGTTACTGTAGAATATATGAGAAGCCCATCTTCTTCAGATAGTTGGCACTCAAGAAAGGGTTTTACAGGTGCATCTAAAGCCTGTGAAGCATTTTTGCACGATAAAAAAAGCGGTCAAGTAGCAAGATTAACACATTATTTTTAAGGGTATTTAAAGGGTATTTAATACTCTTAAATATAAATATAAAGATAAAGATTAAGTTAAATACTAAATTAAATATCAAGTAATTTTAAAAAAACTTGTAAAAAAATTTGGTAGTTTAAAAAATTGTTGTATCTTTGCATAGAATTTTGACTAACTAACTATTAACGAAAACACTAAATTATGAAAAAATTAGAGAAAATTTTAACGGAGACATTAGACTATTTATCACAAAGCGAATATAGTGATAATGCCTTAGACACAGCAATAGAAATTTGTGAAAAAAATTTACCCTTTATGAGAGAGAGTAAAGAAAAAAGACAAATGATTGTATTTACTTTATCTGAAAACCCTAAATATTGTTTAGATTTAGTAGATTATTATTATGGTAATGACTTACATATTGAAAATGAAAGTTATTATATTACTCAATTTAAGAACACATTATCACACGATTTATTAGGGCTATATGATAAAGATGAGTTCTTTGTTACTAGAATTAATAACGATACTGTATAGATATGAATTACGATAATTGGAAATTAAGCAACCCTATAGATGACGGATATGGCTATGA
>TARA_R100001163_G_scaffold65831_1_pt1 | contig 24259 bp, 29 predicted proteins | sample TARA_R100001163 | Tara Oceans TARA_R100001163 (sample SAMEA2621285) | marine metagenome | biome: marine biome (ENVO:00000447); feature: deep chlorophyll maximum layer (ENVO:xxxxxxxx); material: "saline water (ENVO:00002010), including plankton (ENVO:xxxxxxxx)" | depth 120 m
TTTCATGACTCCCTCAGAAGAGGCTGTTAAGTTATATGAATTAGAGAAAGATCAAGAAGATAGACTCGATACCACAGTTGTAGGACATCCTATCAAAGAACCAAATAAGAATGACATGATGTCATTCCTTGAGTCTCTTATTAGAATGAAAGAGGATCTTGAAGATTTTGAAGATCAGAAAGAAGAACTTTTAGATTCTCTAGAACCAACAGATGAAGAACTAGACACAATTGAAGAGGGAGCGGAAGATGACATGGGTGATGATATGATGAATATGATCACCATGACAATGTTTTTTCCACCCGAACTTTTATCTAGTATGATGAATAAAGGCTTGATAGATCCCGCACATATAGGTAAAATATTAAGTGAGATAAGCAAAGGAGAAAATAACAAATTTTCCCCGATGTCGGATATTTACACAGGTGATCAGGATAGGGATGATATGGGTAGTTGGTGGACAGATTGGAGTTCCAACCCAGAGGATTATTTGAATGATGAAGAAGATCAAAAAGATAATCCTTGAAACCAAGGCAAAAGTATTATACACATATTCTTGAAATAGTGTCAACGAAAAAGTTAGGATTTTTATCATGGAAGAGGAAAAAAAAGATACAAAGAATCATTACATAGTAAATGCTGATTTCTATGAAGCGATGAAAGAGTGGAAGAAAGAAGTAGTTGAAGCAGAGAACATAGGAGAGGGTAGACCTCCAGTGTCCAATTATATTGGTGATTGCTTCGTTAAGATTGCAGAACATCTATCACATAAACCAAATTTCATAAACTACCCATACAGAGAGGAAATGGTTGGTGATGGTATAGAAAACTGCCTAATGTATGCACACAATTTTGATCCTGAAAAATCTAAAAATCCCTTTTCATATTTCACTCAAATAATATACTATGCATTCTTGAGAAGAATAGAAAAGGAAAAGAAACAGTCATACATCAAATACAAGATGTTGGAACAATCAGATGATATCGCCGTAAACAAATGGTTTAAGTCTAACTATTTCGAGAAAGACAGAAAAGACATGCCTGATACAATGACAAAACATTTCAACCTTTCCGAGTCGGACATTGAAAAGTTTACTCCGAAGAAGAAAAAGAAAAAGGGTAAGAAATAAATTATGAAAATTGCTGTCATAAATGACACACACTTTGGTGCTAGAAACGATCAAAAAGAATTCCTAGACTACTTTTTCAAGTTCTTTGATGAAGTGTTTTTTCCATACCTTAAAGATAATGACATCACTGATGTTATTCATCTAGGCGACTTCATGGATAGACGGAAGTTTGTAAATTTCAATACACTCAATCAGGTGAGAACGCGAATCATAGAACCCCTTGATTCAATGGGAATAAACATACATTGCATTTTAGGAAACCATGATACCTACTACAGAAATACAAATGATGTTAATTCACTTGTAGAGTTGTTCTCCAAAAACAAAAGATTCAATGTGATTGATAAGCCTACAGTCGTGGACTTTGACGGTCTTTGTGTTGGACTGGTTCCGTGGATAACGAAAGAGAACTCAGAGGAATGTATCTCGTTTATCAAGTCATGTCCATGTCCGTTTCTTGGTGGACACTTTGAACTGAAAGGTTACGAAGTGATAAGGGGAGTCAAGTTTGACGGAGGCATAGACGACTCCATATTTAAAAATTATGAAATGGTTTTGTCTGGTCATTTCCACGGGAAGCAGTCGAAAGGAAATGTTCATTACTTGGGGACTCAATACCAGATAACATTTTCAGATCTAGGCGAAATAAAAGGATTTCATGTTCTAGACACGAAGGACAGAAGCCTTAGTTTTATAGAAAACCCAAACGTAATGTTCCACTCCATCGACTACAATGATGTAGGCGTTCATGATTGGAGAGACTTCGATTTCAATCAATACGAGGGATGTTATGTTAAAGTGGTGGTGCATAAGAAGACACAACCATTTTTGTTCGATCTATTCGTAGATAATCTCTATAAAGCAAATGTGGCTAATCTAACAATAGTCGAAGATTTAGTAGAAGAATCCAACGAAGAAATGGTTGACATGGCTAAAGATACAGTTACACTTATACACGAAGAAATAGATTCTTTAGAGACAGATAAAAAAGATGAGATTAAAAAACTGATAAGTGATCTTTACATGGAGAGCCTTTCACTATGAACATTTTTGTTGTTGACGAGTCCCCTGTTGTTTCTGCACAGCAACTTTGTGATAAGCATGTTGTTAAGATGATCTTGGAGTCTGCACAGATGCTGTCTACAGCACATCGAGTGCTAGACGGTCATCCTTGCATCAAGAGAACACCAAAGGGTAGAAAGGTACAAGACTGGGTTCTTGATGATGATCGTGAAGATATGATTTATAGGGCGCATCAACCCAAACACCCGTGTACCATATGGACTAGAGTTGGTTCGGAGAACTACAAGTGGCACTGTGAACATGCATATGAACTCTGTAAAGAATATACACGAAGGTATGACAAGGTTCATAAAGCAGAACCGATGATTCGTCTGTTCAATCAAAACCTACCAAACAATATAGAGCAAAAAGAACTAACACCATTCGCTCAGGCTATGCCTGAGATTTACAAGAATGAAGATGCAGTTCTTGCCTATCGTTCATACTATATCAACACAAAGGCTCGATTCGCAAAGTGGAAGAATGGAAATGTTCCCACATGGTTCGAGGAGGCTTTAGTTTGATTATATTCAAAAAACTAAGATGGAAAAATTTTCTCTCCACCGGAAACGTATTCACTGAAATAGATTTAGTGAAACGTGATACTACTTTGGTGTCAGGTGAAAACGGAGCAGGAAAGTCTACCATTCTAGATGCATTAACTTTCTCTTTGTTCGGAAAATCGTTTAGGGGTATAAACATACCTCAACTTGTCAACAGTGTTAACGATAAAGATTGTATGGTTGAAATAGAATTTAGCATAGGAGATAAAGAGTACTATGTGAAGAGGGGACTAAAACCTAAAATCTTTGAGGTGTATGTTGACGGGAAACTTTTACCACAAGACTCAAAGTCAAAAGACTATCAACGGATCCTAGAGGAACGGATTCTCAAGATGTCATACAAATCTTTTTGTCAGGTAGTGATCTTGGGATCATCAAACTATATACCCTTCATGAAATTGTCTGCGTCAGATAGAAGATCCGTGGTGGAAAATCTGCTGGACATAGATGTTTTTTCTGTTATGAACTCTCTTTTGAAAGGTAGAGTATCACAATGCAAAGAAGAAATACGAACACTAAAAAGTGATGTCGAACTTCTAAAGGACAAAGTGGTAAATCAAAAAGAGTATATTCAAAAGATCAAGAACAGATCCAAGGATACCGTAGACAAATATAGAAAAGACATACTAGAAACAAAGAGTCAGATCAGTCAGATTGATGATAAGATTTCTGTTCTTGTAGAATCAATTGATGGTTTGATTGAGAACTCTCAGAATAAAAAGTCATTACAAAGATCTCTAGAAAAACACAAAGACTTGAGAATTCAAATTTCATCTAAGTTGAAGAAAGTCGAAGATCAAATTGAATTCTATAGTAAGAACGATGTATGTCCTACTTGTGATCAGTCAATAGGAGAAGATCATAAGAAGTTTCTTTTGGATAAATCCGAAAAGGAAAAGGATCCATTGGTGGGTTCACTCCAGTCGGTGGAGAAACAAATAAACGACTACATCCGCCTTGTGCAAGAAAGTGAAAAACTAATAGAACAGTGCAGCAAGATGCAAAAGTCAGTTAGTGAACTACAGTCATCGAAAAGCGCCCACGAAAAGTACATAACAACAATACAGAAAAAAATTCATGATGTTGAGAGCGAGACAACAGAAACCACTGATGAAGAATCAGTTCTCAAGGATCTAATTCAACAGGGAACTGGTAAGGCTACTGAACATCAAGAAAAGAAAGAGGAGATGTATCAATATGATATTGTCTCCGTTCTACTAAAAGATAGTGGAATTAAAGCAAAAATCATCAAGCACTATCTTCCAATCATGAATAAGTTAGTCAACAAGTTTTTAACATCAATGGACTTCTTCTGTCAGTTTACACTAGACGAGACATTCAACGAAACCATCAAGAGCAGACACAGAGATGAATTTACCTATCACAGTTTCAGTGAAGGTGAACGATTGCGTATTGACTTGTCTTTGCTTCTTGCATGGAGAGAGGTAGCCCGCTTGAAAAATAGTGTCAACTGTAACCTTTTGATTCTCGATGAGGTTTTTGATTCTAGCCTAGATGGTGGTGGTACGGAAGAATTTATGAAACTAATTACGACTATGGGGAGCAGATCAAACATATTCGTAATTAGCCATAAGTCAGATCAACTTATAGATAAGTTCTCTGGACAGATTAGATTCTTGAAGAAAAACAACTTCAGTAGGATGAAGACATGAAAAATTTTTATGAGCGTAATGATCATGTAATCAACAGTAAAGTGAATGTGCTGTTCGAGGAACTTCTTGAGATGACTCCAGATCAATTCCGTGAGTGGGTTATTGAAATGAGATCTATAATCAAGAAGTCATGGGATGATCATGGGTGTCCTCCACGGACAGGTAAAAATGAAGAGGATATAATTTCCCAGTTTAATAAGATGTCTGAATATCCAGTTCATAAGTTTACACACACAGACGAACTCTCTGATGTGGATGACGATGTAATCATAAACAAAGTTAGGATTGGTGTAGAGGCAGATCAGTGGTTCTCAAACATGTTCAAGACGAGAATCAACTACAGTGACACCGACAACGGATATTCAATTTATGATCTCGTTGCAGATGACGCTAGACTTGATCGTGTGGTAAAGGGTGCAATGCGTCACATGAGAAGAGACTCATTTTATACCCACGCTCTCTCTGCGATAAAGAATGACACCAAATATGGAATTGTTAGTGTCGATAGTGGTGAGGATTGGTTGAAAGCATTTTTCGGTAGTCCAGAGATTTTCAAGGATCACGACTTTCTATTAGAGCAAGTAGCAGTCCGTGAAGGTTTCAATACGGGTTACTTCCAGATCCAACAGTCGGACATTCTACAACTTACAAGAGAGCAAGTATTAGAATGGAAAGACAAGATGTCATATCGTCACTATTCTACATTTGACATTGACAACATGGAAGATGATAAGGTATACTCTATACGGATATATAAAAAGGGAAACAGAGTGTTTCCTGCTGCGTTTAAATCATTTAGAATTGGGTACATTCAACCTGCGGTTAATTTCCCACCAATGACAGCGAAATATTTGTATGAGCGTTTCACAGAACACATCAAAGATCAAGAACAGATCAACATCTATGATCCGTCTTCTGGATGGGGCGGTCGCATACTTGGTGCTATGGCCTGCCGCGATGATCGCATCATTCACTATGTTGGTACTGATCCCAATCCTGACAATTTTTATGATGGTGATAGTAGATCTCGTTATTCTGATCTTGCTGATTTTTACAACACCAAAACTTATCGTGGAAATCCTTTCTTTTCCAAGACAAACAGTTACGAATTATTTAAACTCGGTTCAGAAGAAATACAACACGACGAAAAGTTCAAACAGCACAGAGGAAAATTAGATCTTGTCTTCACTTCACCTCCATATTTTAACAGAGAGGCATACAGTGAAGATGAGAATCAGTCATATAAGAAGTATGGATCATCATACGAATCATGGAGGGATGGGTTCCTTCGTCCAACTCTAGAGACATGTGCTGAGTGGTTGAAACCAGAAAGATACTTGCTTTGGAACATAGCAGATCTTTTGATAAAGGGAGAGTATCTCCCACTCGAAAAAGACTCAATTGAGATATTAGAGTCAGTTGGATTACAATATAAATATACATTGAAGATGGCGATGGAATCCATGCCGGGACAAAACCGGGTTGATGAAAACGGCATTCCAAAATGTAAAAACTACTGCAAGGTAGAAGACAGATTTTTAAAGTACGAACCAATTTTTGTGTTCAAAAAAACAAAGGATTAGATTATGAATACGACTCAGAAAGTAAAGTTAGACTATGTTTGGTTGGATGGTTATGAAACAAAAAATATACGAAATAAAACCAAGTACATGAGTCTTGATATTCTTGAAGTTGACACAGATGGAAGACCTTCCATGAAGTCACCCGAAAAAGTTTTAAGTCTTCTACCTGACTGGTCTTTTGATGGATCTAGCACCAAGCAAGCAGTTGGTAACAATAGTGATTTGGTTCTTCGTCCTGTTAGGGTTGTTAGAAATCCAATTGAACAATTTAAGATTAATGCTTTTATTGTTTTATGTGAGGTATTGAACCCGGATGGTTCTCCCCATGAAAGCAACACCAGACACGATCTGATCAGAAGCATCAGCGAAACCAATCAAAAGGAAATGATGTTTGGAATCGAGCAAGAGTATACCTTTATTAATCGGGAGGGATCGCCGCTAGGATGGCCAGACAACCCAGAGGAGCAAGGTAAATACTACTGTGGTGTTGGTGGTGATGTTATTCGAGGGAGAGAGATCGCCGATAACCACGCCATGGCGTGCCTTAGTGCGGATCTTTTATTCGAGGGAACTAACGCAGAAGTCATGATGTCGCAATGGGAATATCAGATTGGTGCCGGTAACGCAGTGCTTGTGTCTGATCACCTTTGGATTTCTAGGTATCTTTTGCAGTTGTTGAGCGAGAGATACTCTGTTTGTGTTTCATATGATCCAAAGCCAGTTGAGGGTGATTGGAATGGATCAGGCGCTCATGTAAATTTTTCAACAAAATACATGAGACAGGATTCCAATATGGAGTATCTTAGTGTATTATGTGAAGGTATGGAAAAGCACCATGACGAATCTATCTCCAAGTACGGAGAGGGAAATGAAAGAAGACTCACAGGAGATCACGAAACGGCTCATATCGATGAGTACTCGTTTGGAATCTCTGATAGAGGCGCTTCTATAAGAATCCCACTTTCAACTGTGGTGAAAAAGGGAAGAGGACACCTAGAGGATAGGCGTCCAGCAGCAAATATCGATCCATACGAGTGTCTAGAATCCATCGTTAGAACTGTATCTAAGGTTCATCAAGAGTCGCTCGTTTCTACATAATTATGAGGTGATAAGAAAATGGCTAAGGTTTCCACAAAAAAGAAGAGGAAAACCAAAAAGAAAGTTACCAAGAAGGTAGTTAAGAGGGTGGTTAAAAACTGGGAGAACGGGGACAATCCCGTAGGTATAAACCTACAATCTTCCATGTCCTATGAGAAGTATCTCAAGGCTTGTCTTGAAACCATGTCCAAGCACTTTTCGATTCGTGTGTATAAACTTGCTCCAAAGGAAGAGTACCCTCAGTTTGTTAGGGGGAAGGATCTTCGTGTTCAGATTTTCTGGAAGAAGGACTCTAAGTACGAATTCTTGATCGAGCAGTCATTTTTCTATCAGTCCAATAGGAACAAAGAGGATCGTAAGTACATGCGAGAGTTTGCTAATGTTCACCTCAAGTCCGCCCATGACGCTTGGTTAAAGGCTAAGGAACTTCACGAAAAGGCAAATAAGAAATGACTGATCGTATTCACAATCCCCGTGGTGAATGGAAAATGAAAGATGATACTGGATCTTTGATTAAGTATTCTACAGGCGATCAAGTCTCTAAAGATGGATTCATGTACGTCGCAATCAGGGATACTATGGGCTTCTCTCCGGAACATGGGGACAACGGTGGATGGAAGAAGTTAAATCAGTCAAGAATCAAGGAGTTCACTTCTGGAGATAACCAACCAACCAACGCTCAGCCTGGAGATGAATGGTTTGATACCTCCAAAGGAATTCTTTATAAATATATTGATGACGGAAATACCAAGCAATGGGTATCTTTGTGATTGATTTTTAAAATATAGTGAGTATACTTTAGTTATGATTTTAGTAGACAACAATCAAATAATCATCTCGAACATATTTCAGATGAATAAACAGAACATTGAGGGAGACAAAGAGTCAATCCTCAGACACTTAGTTCTGAACACATATCGAATGTATAGAAAGAAGTTTTCCTCTCAGTTTGGTGAGTTGGTGATATGTCATGATTCATCTAATTGTTGGAGAAAGGATATCTTCCCCGAATACAAGGCTAATCGAAAGAAGGTTCAGAAAAACTCTGAACTAGATTGGGATGAAGTTCATCATCTTATGGATGTTGTGCGGAAAGATATCGAAGAGAACCTTCCATACAAGAACATAAAGGTAGAGAGAGCAGAGGCGGATGACATCATCTTCTCTCTGTGTAGACGGTATCATCAGGAGGAGGAGATTCTTATTATATCAAATGATAAGGATTTCCAACAACTACAGGTATACCCATCAGTAAAACAATTCAGTCCCACGAAAAAGAAGTATTTGGTTTGCGATAAACCAAAGTTATTCCTTTTGGATCACATTCTTAGGGGAGACTCTTCCGATGGTATTCCAAACATTCTATCCGATGATGATTCTTTTGTTAATGATGACAAGAGACAGAAAAGACTAACATCCAAAAGAATTGAAACCATCTATGACCTTTATGAAAATAATAAACACCTAGAGGAGTACTCTAGAAACTGGAACAGAAACGAGATTCTGATAGATCTTTCAAAGGTTCCAGACAACATTCAGGAGGAATCTGTTTCAGTGTTTGAAACTTGCACTCCCCCTGACAGATCTAATCTTCTTAATTACTTTATTGAAAGAAAGTTGAAAAATCTTATGGGAAGCATCGAGGACTTTTAAATGGAAAAGAAAAATAAGAACAAGAAAAAAAACAAACCCTCATACAGTAATTATGAAGACTATGAAGACATGCGTGGTAAGGGTGTAAAGAAAGAAAAGAAGAGAAGCCACAAAAGAAATATGAAACGTCAACTTGACGATATGATTGAATTCGATTATCATGATGAAATTGATAACTTTGAAAGATTTTGAATAAAGGATTGTATTATGATGACTAGTGAAACACTGAAATTGAGTAAAGCAACGATGGATGTTTTGAAGAACTTTGCTTCTATCAATTCAAACATTCTCGTTTCTCCGGGTAATGTTCTAACGACAGTTTCGCCTATGAAAAATCTCATGGGTAAGGCTGTTGTAGAAGAATCGTTTGATGTTGAGTTTGGAATTTGGGATCTAAACAAGTTTCTAGGAACTGTGTCCCTGTTCTCAGATCCACACCTTACGTTTGAAGAGGATCATGTTATTATTAGTAATGAGTCTAACACTTCGCGTGTTGTCTATCATTACTCAGAACCATCTCTTCTAACAACACCACCCAGAGATGTTAACATGCCAGAAGGAGTTCTTCGTTTTGAACTTACTGAGTCCGAACTCTCAGAAGTAATGAAAGCGTCCTCCGTCCTACAACTTCCCGATCTTAAGATCACGGGTGGAGAGGAATCGGATGATGTTCTTCTTGTCCTCACCGACAAGAGTGATCCTACTAGCAACTCCTATACGGTTAGCACTGTTGGTAATCCTGTTGATGGTGTTTCTTCGTACTCCTTCTACTTCAAGGTAGAGAGTCTAAAGATTCTTCCCGGAACATACACAGTAGAGATCAGTGACAAGTCCGTTAGTCAGTTTACCAATGACGTAGAAGATATTACTTATTGGATCGCATTGGAGAGTGACTCAACCACTAAGAGGTGAAAAATGAAAACTTTGGTTACGGGTGGAAGTGGACTTGTAGGATCTACCATTGAGAGTGAATATAAACCCACTATCGAAGAGTTAAATCTCATGGACTATCAATCCATTGTTGATTATATCAACAACAATGGTATTGATTCTATTGTTCACTGTGCAGCAAAGGTTGGTGGTATTAAGGCTAACTCTGAAAAGTTAGGTGAGTTCTATTATGAAAACATGGTAATGAACACGAATGTTCTAGAGGCTGCAAGAGAGACGGGTGTAGAAAAAGTTGTCTCTTTCATGTCCACTTGTGTTTTCCCGGACAACGCTACATATCCACTTTCGGTGGATCAGATTCATCTGGGTGAACCTCATCCATCGAATTACGCATATGCTTATGCGAAGAGAATGTTGGATGTTCAGAGCAGAGCATATCGTGATCAGTATGGTTGTAACTTTGTAACTGTCATACCATGTAACATATATGGTCCAGAGGACAATTACAATCTAGAATCTGGACATGTCATCCCCTCTCTTATTCACAAGTGTTACCATGCAAAATGGTCAAACAGTGACTTTGAGGTATGGGGTACAGGAAGAGCGTACAGAGAATTTATCTACTCCAAAGACGTTGGTTACATAGTGCAATGGGTTCTGGAAAACTACAATGATCCAGAGCCTTTTATTATTTCTCCGGACGAGGAGATTAGCATTGCAACACTAGCACAGGAGATTGCATTCAGAATGGACTTCGATGGTAGTATAGTTTACAATGGGGAACGTGATGGGCAGTTGCGAAAACCATCTGATAATTCTAAATTAAAATCTCTTTTGCCAGATTATAAGTTTATTCCGATTGAAATCGGGTTGACGCAAACGATAAAATACTTTAATGAAAATTATGAAAAAGTGAGAAAATAATGAAAGCACTAATTACGGGAATAAGCGGTCAGGATGGATCTTATCTCGCTGAATTTTTACTCAGCAAGGGATACGAGGTTCATGGTATCCTAAAGAGAAACTCAGTATCAGAGAACCAGACAACCAGAATCGAACACATTCGTAATAATCTGCACCTTCATTACGGAGACTTGACAGATCTCTCCTCTCTTCTAACCGTAATTCAGAAGATACAACCGGATGAGGTTTATAATCTAGCAGCACAGTCTCATGTCAGAATCAGTTTTGATCAGCCGTACTATACAGGTCTTACCACTGGATTGGGGACACTTAATGTTCTAGAAGCATGTAAACTAATTCTACCAGATGCAAAGATCTACCAAGCGTCTTCATCTGAGATGTTTGGTAACAATATTGATGAGGACGGATTCCAGAGAGAAACAACTCCAATGAACCCAGTGAGTCCATATGGTTGTGCGAAGGTTTATTCATATAACATCGCAAGAAACTATAGAAACTCTTACAACATGTTTATCAGTAATGGTATCTTGTTCAACCACGAATCTCCCCGACGAGGATCAAATTTTGTTACAAGTAAAATTGTAAAGGGAGCGTGTGCAATTGCTATGAAAGATCAAGAGACTCTCAGCCTAGGTAATCTGGAGGCTACTAGAGATTGGGGACATGCTTTTGATTATGTTAAGGCTATGTGGATGATCCTGCAAGAAGAGAAACCAGATGATTACGTTTGTGCCACTGGAGTTTCTCATAGCGTTCGTGATTGCTGTGAGACAGTTTTTTCAACCCTTGGTTTGAATTATGAAGATCATGTTATCATTGACGAGAAGTTTCTCCGTCCGGAGGAACTAAAAGATCTAAAAGGCGACTCTACCAAACTAAGAACAAAATTAGGATGGAAACCTGAATATACATTTGAATCTATGATGCATGAGATGATAGAATATGAACTAGCGAGTGAGTACGGTACTTCGCTCGATATGATTGTGTGAGGATAATACTATGACTAAATTTGATGAATATCTGTGGGTTGAAAAGTATCGCCCACGGAAAGTGAGTGATTGCATTCTCTCGGATTCTCTCCGGGAAACATTTCAGAAGATGGTGGACGGTGAAGAAATTCAAAACCTCCTCCTCTCGGGTGGAGCAGGTTGCGGAAAAACAACCATCGCAAAAGCGATGTGTGAAGAACTTGGTTGTGACTATATGGTGATCAACTGTTCAGAAGATGGAAACATCGACACTCTGAGAACCAAGATTCGTAACTTCGCAAGTAGCGTGTCGATGTCCGGTGGTAAGAAAGTAGTCATCCTAGATGAGTTTGACTACAGCAATGCACAGAGTATGCAGCCTGCACTTCGTGGTTTCATAGAAGAGTTTAGTAAGAACTGTCGATTCATTCTTACCTGTAACTATAAGAATAGAATCATTGAACCAATTCATTCACGATGCACTTGTGTGGAGTTTACTATTCCTGCAAAGGAGAAACCCACTATTGCTAAGTCCTTTATGGAGAGAGTCAAATTCATATTGGACAGCGAGGGTGTCTCTTATGACGAGAAGGTTTTGGTTCAACTCATTATGAAGCACTTCCCAGACTTCCGAAGAACCATAAACGAGTTGCAAAGGTATTCGGTTGCGGGTTGTATTGATGTTGGTGTTCTGTCTAACATCGGAGAAATCCACGTTTCTGATCTAATGAAGAGCATGAAGTCTAAGGACTTCTCTTCTGTCAGAAAGTGGGTGGTTGATAATCTAGACAATTCACATGTCGAACTTTTTCGCAGCATCTATACGGGATGCTATGAACACATGGAACCAGCGTCAGTCCCTCAGGCTATTCTAATCATCGCAGAGTATCAATACAAGTCTGCTTTTGTTGCAGATCAGGAAGTGAATCTTTCTGCTTGTTGTATTCAGTTAATGATGGAGTGTGCATTCAAATGAGTAAGTTCTATCCAATAAGAGGAAAAGTCGCTGTAAGAAGATCGGTTCAATCGGAGTCTACCTCCGCTGGTGTAATTTACACACCGAAAGACAATGTTCATTACGCTAAGGGACAGGTGGTGTCTGTTGGACATCCCCTACCCCTCCCTAACGGAAAAATGATCGTACCAGAGTACTATGATGGTGACTGGGTGATTTACAAACGAGAGGGAGTGGAGCATACGATGGGTTTTGATATTATGAATCATGATGGTATTGTTGCGATCATTGAAGAGGATACTGAGATCTCATGAAACTAACAGATTTTCTCAATGCTATAAACTACAATAAAAAGCCACTTCTTGACGGGGAGGCTTTGGAGAAAGACTACGCTCCCTTTGTTGTTAATAGATGTCTGTCTTACTTTCCAGACACAATTTTTCATGCGAATACAATGAACCACATGTGTTCAGTGGATAAGAAGATGCATTTCGACTACTTGCGAGGAGCGGTTAGAAAGAGAAAGAGATTCAGTCCGTGGTTGAAGAAAGAAGTGCAACCAGAACTAGAAGCGATAAAAACTGTGTTCGATTTCTCAGACAGAAAAGCCAAAGATGCACTGAGAGTTTTGAGTCCAGAACAAGTTAAGGACATCGTAGATACTGCGGAAAGAATGAAAAACCCTAAATAGATATAGGAATATTATGAAAGCGGTAATTTGCTTTTACGATGGAGAATATAAATGTCACATGAAGAATATGAGGAGGATATCTTCAATGGGTTGGGGGTAGAGATAGAACTAAAGGAACGGGATGATTTCCTTAAGGTAAAAGAAACCCTTACTCGCATCGGAGTGTCCTCAAGAAAAGAAAATAAATTATATCAGTCCTGTCATATCTTACACAAGAGAGGTAGATATGCCATACTTCACTTTAAAGAATTGTTTGCGTTGGATGGGTTGGAGTCAAATATCTCCGAAAACGACGTAGCAAGAAGAAACACCATATCAAAACTTCTTGAAGATTGGGGTTTGGTGGATATCTTAGATGAGTTGGAGGGAGAACCCACTGTTAATGTAAAGCAGTTAAAGATTCTTCCATTTTCCGAGAAGAAAGATTGGGAGTTGATTCCAAAATACCATATAGGCAAAAAGTGAATGGAGTTATATTATGCATCCAATGGTGATTAGTTTTTATAGTGATATTGAGGGACACGACTATTATTCAAGAAATGCAGAGCGGTTAAAAAAACAACTAGACAATCTGGGTGTCCCTTATGATATTCAAGAGAAAAAGTCTCTAGGTGATTACAGGTTAAATTGTCTCAGTAAACCTCAGTACATTCTAGACAAGATGGAAGAGTTAGATCAACCCGTAATCTGGTTGGATATTGACAGCCGAGTTCACAAGAAACTCGCTGACTTTGAAAACATAGATCCTGATGTGGATATAGTTTTTTCCTCCTCGATGATGGAAGAGGTTTCTAAGTTTATGTCCGAACACGGACTCACAGAAATTGAAGGACATTTACTACCAGCAATCATTAATGGGATGAAAGCGTCCCCTTTATATTTCGGAAACACCACTGGATCTAAGAACATGTTATATGGGTGGATTCAGTCAACTAGGAATCAGATCGAAACTAATGATCCTAAGTTTGATCACGAACCCCTGTTTCCTCTTCTTGGTAGGGCTATCCAAGATAAAACTATAAATTCTAGGGTGGTGGGAATAGACTATTGCACATGGCCTGGAAATACAAAACGAAGCACCGTTATTACTATGGGACTCGCTGACTCCGAAACGAAGAAAGAAAAGTTGAGGGAGATGGGACTCGAAGAGGAGTTCATAGAGTGGCAGTCGGGTGGAGATAAAGAACATGTCTGGGATATCTAAAGTACTGGGGTTCGGACTTCCGTTCAATCCAGATCAATCATCATGCTCACTAAGAGTCCCCGAAAATTTTAGATGGACATCGTGGAAAAATGGTAGTCTACCGGGGGATGATTGTAAGTTAGAAGTCTGGATGGATAGATCTATCTTAACCGGAATGAACCACAAAAAAGTTTGTGAAAATAAAGTAGCATGGATATGTGAGTCTAGTCACATAGTCCCAGACGTTGTAAAATTTATTCAAGAAAAAATGGATTATGTGTTAATCGAATACGATTTCATTTTTACTTGTGATAAATCCATACTACAATGTGAAAACGAAAAAGTTTTATACTGTCCTCCGGGTAGCAACGTCGCATGGGTATCTGAGGAAAAGCAAAAAATATATGATAAAACTAAACTATGTTCAATCATAGCCTCTAACAAAAAGATAACAAATGGACACATGCTAAGACATCACATAGCAGAAATGTTCAAAGATTCAATTGACATATATGGAGGAGTTGCCGGATCACAATCATTTGGACATGGTAATCTTGTTGACTCTTGGCATGACAAGACACAGGGACTTAAAGATTATATGTTTTCATTTACCATAGAAAACTCCTCATACGAAACCTACTACACCGAGAAGATAATGGACTGTTTTGTTACAGGGACAGTCCCGATATATTGGGGTAGTCCAGACATAGGTGATTACTTCAATAAGGATGGTATTATTATTTTAGATGACTCATTCGATATAAATATGTTGTCGGAAGAGTTGTATTATGATATGATGCCTGCTATAAAAGAAAACTATGAACTAGCGAGAAAGACTAAGATAGCAGACGATATTTTATATGAATTAGTGGAGAGTAATAAGTATGAATCTATCAGCAAATATTAAGAATGGATATTATCTTTTCGGTGACGGTATTGACTTTCATGAGCCTGTAGAACTACATGTTTCTAGGTTTGGTGACAACAATCGTCCGGGTGGTTCTCCTAGATTTGATAACCCGTCTGCGTTCAAGGTATACCTCAACACAACAGAACCAGTTTCTTCAGCGAACAGGGAATCTGTTGCAAGTGTCATTGAGCATGGATCTAAGTATAATTTGGTTCTTACATCCGACACTGAGGTGTTAAATGAATTATCAAACGCTTCTTTTTTCCCATATGGTACTACTTGGTTAAATAAAAACAGAGGTAAGATTGATCACGAAGACGGACTCGGGGAGTACAGCCCGGAACTAGACTTACTGCATAAGAACAAAAAGTTTTCGGTTTCATTTCTAGGGACAAATCATCTACCCGGACCTGATGGTTATCGAATGAGACATGAGTTATGGTCAAAGAAAGATGATATAAAAACTCCAACCGTTTTCTATAGCAGCACAAGACATCCAATGACACCACAGGGACAATTGCTACCCGAAGACAATAAAAAGTATCTGTTCAATTCTCAGTTTAGTATCGCTATTGAAAGCACAAGTGTTGAAAATTATTTTTCAGAGAAACTCATTGACTGCCTAATAAGTAAGACTATCCCGATTTACTGGGGGTGTCCTAATATTGATGAGTTTTTTGATACGAGGGGAATGATAATTGTTGACAGTGTTGACGACATGATAAAGAAAATCAATCGATTAACAGAGAAGTCTTACAAAAAGAAACTAAAGTATGTTGAGGAAAATTATGCACTCGCACATGAGTATGCAAGACCTTTTTCTGATAGAGTTCGGGATGCGATTATGGAAAAACTACCACCACCAATTGAAGTGGAAACAAAGGTAGAGGAGAGCAAGTACGCACTTAGTGTTGGTATAGTTTCTCTGAAGAAAAGAGAAGATCTTCTAAACAGACTTCTCTCTAGAATGAAAGATAAAACACCCCCAGAAATAATGGAGCGTGTTGAGGTTCTTATTAATGTCGATGAGGGTGCTAAACCTGTAGGACAAAAAAGAAATGAAATTTTGTCAAGAGCAACGGGTAAGTTTATATGCTTCATTGATGATGACGATTTAGTTTCTGAAAACTATCTAACAACTATGGTACACGCCATAGATAGCACACCCAAGTTAGACTGCATTGGTTTTACTGGTATGTTTTACAATGACGATCAACCAAAGATGATGTTCAAACATGCTAATATGTACAGAGGTAATTATAAAGACTCAGAGGGAACACAGTATAGACCTGCAAATCATCTTAACCCAGTCAGAACAGAAATAGCGAAGAAGATAGGATTTCCAGAGAAGAACTTTGGAGAGGATGCAGACTACAGTGATAAGTTGTTAACTTCTGGTTTGATAAATGATGAAATAATAGTAGATGGTGAAGTGATGTATCACTATCTGTTTAGCAGAAGTCAATCCCAAACACACTAGGTGATAGCACATGAGTGATAATGAAAAACTAAATCCATATGAACAAAGAGGTCCCTTAAACCACAGACAGTCCGCAGGTAAGAGGCTTATTAGTTTTTCCCTTTGGGGAGACAAACCAGAATATTGTTTGGGTGCGTTGGAAAATGCAAAGAGAGCAAAGGTTGTTTTCCCCGACTGGACTTGTAGATTCTATGTCTCGAAATCCGTTCCTAGAAAAATAATAAAACTAATACAGGAAGAGGGTAACACTGAAGTCATCACTGTGAATTACGAGGATGACTGGAGAGGGACTTTGTGGAAACTGTTTGCAGTCGAAGATCGGAGCATTGATATTGTTCTGTTTAGAGATGTCAATTCCAGACTTTCAACTAGAGATGCCTTAGCGGTTGAAGATTGGATGAAAACAAATATACCATTACATATTATTAGAGATCATCCCTTTAATACCCCCCACCCAATTCCTCCGGGTTCTTGGGGCATGGTGACTGAGCCTTTTAGGTGGATCGCTTCTGACGTTCGCAAGTATATGTCAAACTTCGGGACGGGAACTCTGTCCCAAGAGGACATACTTGAGGGTAGGTTAGAACCAGAGAACGAAGAAATAGAAAAAAATATTGACATAAAGTACGTCAATAAATTGTATTTGAGTCATGGTTCACATGCTTTCATTCACGACTCCTTCCCCCACTTCAATCCGTGGTCTGGTAGAAATTTTCAGATTGGTAGGGTTAAAGAATTCAGTACGGGATTCCCAGTGGTTAGAAATGCATATGGTGATCACGAAAACAAGTGGAACGATTTTGTTGGACAGAAATATAATCATAAGAATAAACCAAATGAAAAGTTAGCAAAAGAGTTAGAATCAGTAGAAAAGGATTTAGTGAAACTAAACAAATCAATTATGATAAATCAAAGGGAGTGGTTAGATGGGTAAGAAAATAATATCAATGAGTCTATGGGGCGATATTCCCATGTATACTGTAGGTGCAATTCGCAATGCAGAAATGAATCCAATCATCTTTGGATCAGACTGGATCACTCGAATTTATATTGGAAATAATGTTCCTAGCGAGGTATGCGAGAAACTAGTATCACTACCCCAAACTGAATGTGTTTTTCTACCAAACGAAGATCCAAATTGGAATGGAATGTTCTGGAGATTTTGGGCGATCAGCGACGAAGATGTGGATCTAGTTATTTTCAGAGACACAGATTCTCGACCTAGTATTAGAGACTCCGCTGCTGTTCAAGAGTGGATCGAATCTGGCAAGATGATTCACCTCATGCGAGATCATCCCTATCACACGGAGCCTATCATGGGTGGTATGTGGGGATGTCGTGCAAAAGAAACATACGAAAAATTAAAGTCAGAACTATCCCAATTGCAGTTTAGTAACATGGAAGAACTAACAAAGAAGTGGTGGGAGCATCAGAAAGAAAAGTCATATAAGGTTCATGTTCTGGAACACGGTGGTGACTTCTGGACAAAAAGATATGCTCCATACGATATGATGACTGGGGAATCAAAGAAAGGTGTTGATCAACTCTTCTTGCGGATGGTGGTTTACAAAGCATTTCAACCTGACTTGTTTATTCACGATGCGTTCCCGATGTATAATTCATTTTCTGGAGTGTTTGATGAACAAAGATACTTCCAATGTGAGGCTGGAACTGGTGTTAAGAAAGAAATGACAACAGGTTTCCCAAGCATGAGACAGACTTGGGATGACACTTTCCCATCGAAGTGGCATGACTTCATCGGACAACAATGGGACGAGTTTGATGTTCCTAATGAGGAGTATGCACAGTTACTAAAACAAAGAGACGAGTGCATATATTCAGACTGGAATAAGAGAGACTAGACATGAAAAAAGTAATATCAATGAGTCTATGGGGAAATAACCATCACTATGTGTTGGGTGGTATTCTGAATGCAGACATAGCACAGAAAGAATGGACTGACTGGACATGTAGATATTACATAGCACCGACTGTTCCGGAGTCCTCCATCAAGGAGTTAAACTCTAGAGATAACGTAGAAGTCATAATGATGCATGAAGATGTTGGTTGGAACGGAATGTTCTGGAGATTTTATGCAGCAGGTGATCCAGAGGTAGATGTAATGATATCACGGGACACCGACTCTAGAATAAATCCAAGAGATAAAGCCGCAGTCGATCAGTGGCTTGACAGCGACAAGGACTTTCATATAATGAGAGATATGTGTCAGCATGGATGGAATATATGTGGAGGTATGTGGGGTGCTAGAAACGGAGTAGTCTCGGATATAGTTGAGAGGATTAATGGATACTCTAGAAAGGAACATGATAATAATCACGGGATTGATCAACACTTTCTAACAGATCTATATCCACAAATTTGGGAAAAAGCGTTCGTACACGATGACTGGTTCCCACACCAAAGGACACACGAACAAAAGCATCAATTTCCTATCCCAAGATTGAGAGGAAATGGTTGGTGGAATACAGAGTTTCCAGAATGGCATGGAGGAATAGAGGATAACGCAGAGGAGTATCCACACTGGCAAGACGGAGCAGGACATTGTTTTCTTAAGTGTCCTGCTTGTGGAGTGTTCCATGACAATGAGTATATTGGTAAATTAAGAACCTGCACTACAGCAGAAAAAGAAAAGTATTCAGAAGTAATGAAAGATTTAACCTAAAGGAGATCACAATGGTACAACTAAAGAACTACGAGACATACTGGACTAACACTGATTGGGACGCTAAGATTGGTGGACTCGATAACTTCGGTCCCTACAGCGGCGGAGAAACAAATTGTCCATGTAGAAAAAATACAAGAGAGCATATTAAAAAACTAAAGGGTATCAAGACAATGCTTGATGTTGGATGTGGAGCAGCAGCAGTTGAGTACTGGGGTATCAAGGAAGAGTGTCCCAAGATTAAGTATACCGCTGTTGACATCACTCCTAAGTTTGTAGAGCATCTTGTAAACACTCACGGAATCGACGCTGTTAATGCAAGTTCAGAGGATCTTCCCTTTGAGGATGACTCGTTTGATCTCGTTCATACCCGACACATGACTCTTCATATGGCTCAGTTTGAGAAGGCTTATGATGAAATGATTCGAGTTGCGAAGAAGTACGTTTTTGAAATCTACGCAATGGGACCTATGGGTATGGATGGAATGGAAGGACCTGAGTACATTAGTCCACATCACGAAGCAAACACAACCCCGGATTATGTTTATGAGAATCGTTACTCAAAGGCTAGAATTGAAGACTACCTGAAGAACAACAAGAAGGTGAAGAGTTGGGAGTGGGTTGACGTAAGTGAATTTAAGAACAGCACATACCTCCTGAAGATCAAAGTTTCATAAGGAAGCCTTAATGAAAGTTTTAATCATACAAGAGAACGGTCATCACGACGCAAACAGAAACTATAGAGAATGTTTTTCTTTACAGAGGGCGTTTGTTAGTCTTGGACATGACTGTTCTGTTTGGGGGAATCTTCATCCAAATTATGATCAAACACCAGACTTCAACTCTTATGATATAATTATGGATATCGAAAATAATAATCCAGAATGGATTCCATACGAATTGATAAGAGAGACAACTAAACCAATAAAGTATCTTTGGGCGATTGACGCTCATTTAATACCCCCTGATAAATTTGAACAGAGGTATCAGATGGGTAAGTTTCATAAACTTCTTCATTCCACTATAGATTATGTAAAAGACACGCATCATCTATGGTTCCCGAATGGATACGATGATCAACTCATATCAAAGGGAACCACAGAGAAAAAAAGTTTCATGGGATATTGTGGATCTTTGGGTAGTCCCGAGAGAACAGATCTGGTAAACTACATTTCTGATGAGTTTCAGGCTAAGATCGATATTAATGTTTTAGGTAATGATATGGTAAAAGCCATACAGACATATGTAATACACTTCAACAAGAATATAAAAAATGATCTTAACTACAGAAACTTTGAAACCATAGGTTGCGGAACTGTTCTTCTGTCTGATAAAAATAAACAGTATGAACTGCTTGGATTTGTCGATGGTGAAAATTGCATACTGTACGATAACAAGGAAGACATGAAAAGTAAGGTGATGTACTACGCAAACAATGTGGAAAAATTAAGAGAGATAGCAGAGAACGGATATCAGTTATCGAAACAACACACCTATCTTGATAGAGTACAAAAGTTGCTAGGCTTAACGGAGGATATCATATGAAAACTTTTAGATTCGATGACATCTGTTTAAACGCAGACATGAAGACAGCACATAAAATGGCTAGATTCTTAAAAGATAGGTTTGATAACTGTAGAATTTTGTTTTGCGTTTCCCCTCTTGTACATGACATGTCTGATGAAGAAGGAAAACACAAGCAAAGAATTTTTCCAAAGATACTAAATGCACACAGCGATCCTAGAGTTTTCTATTTTGCAGACAAGTGTGGTGTCCCCGAAATAACAGAGGACGTTACCTTAGCGGGACACGGACTGATCCACGTTGATCATAGACTTCTAACCAAGGAAGCACAGGAGTTGAGTATTCTTACAAGTTGTAGTCTGGTAAAAGCAAGAGTCTTCGTTCCACCTTTCAATAAATGGAATAAGGACACCGAGGAAATTTGCAAGGAGCATCAGATAGAACTTGTTAAGTTTGAGGATGGTTGGAAATGTATGGAGTATAATGATTACAACCCAAAACAAAAACTATGGTATCTACATCATAGAGAGTTTACCTTGGATGAATTTAAGGAGTGGTTTGAATGATTGACTACCTAACGTATAAAAACAATGTGTATTCTGAAAATGGCGAAGACGGCATACTAGAAAAACTAATACAGGATTTATACCTTACTGTTTCAAAAGACTTTTGGGTTTGTGACATTGGAGCATGGGATGGTAAAAAAATTAGTAATGTTTATCACCTAATAGAAAATGGAGCAAGTGGTGTTCTAATCGAGGAAGAAAACACTGAAGAAAAATATAAGGCACTTGAAAAACTAGCAAAAGAGAATGAAAGAATAATTCCGGTGAACGTGGGGATTTCTTGGAAGACAGAAGGAAACGCGGAAGAGATAACAAGACGAGAGTATTTAAACGATCCCGATAAAACACTAGACAAGGTTTTATCAGAGACACCAATACCAAAAGACTTTGATGTTTTGAACATTGATACCGACACTGCTGATCATGAGATATGGGAAACCGTTACAGATTACCGTCCTAAGATTGTAATAACAGAAATAAATTCAAACATACCAAGAGACAGTGTTACTTCTGGAGAGATTGGGGATAATAAATCATACAATGAATCGATAGAGTATGCAGATAAAATGGGGTATTCTTTGGTGTGTTCCACTGGTATTATGATGAACATCCCTATCCAACCGTATGCAGGTAATATGATCTATGTTCGGAATGATTTATTTGAATTAATAAAATGATTATATCAATACATCAGCCCAACTTTATGCCTTGGTATCCTTTCTTTCAGAAGATAGATGCCTCGGATATATTTGTGGTTATGTGCAATTGTCAATATGAAAAGAATAACTTTCAAAACAGATTTAATCTAAATGACAAGTGGAACACCATGAGTGTTAACAAAGGATTGGAACCCATAGTTGATAAGAAATATCTTTCTCCAGATAAAGATTGGAACAAGATCAAAGTTAATCTCAAAGAATACTCATCTGTTCTAGATCAATTTGATGATTGCATTTCAGATAGTTTGGTTGAAACTAACGTGTGCCTAATAAGAAAAATATGTTCCATGCTCGGAATACAAACAGAGATAGTTTTGGACTATCCAACAGATCTACGAAGCACAGAAAGACTGGTGGATATATGTAAACACTATGATGCTACGACTTACTTGTCCGGTCCTAGTGGTAAAAAATACTTAGATCTGAATTGCTTTCCAAGTGACATAAATATAGTGTATCAGGAACAACAAGTGAAAGTTCCCATACTGGAGAAATTATTATGAATTCCGATACACTCATACAATTACACGAAAGTATAGTCAAAGAAATCTATCCATATTCTTGTGATGATCAAGTTCAAAGACGAGTCGCTTCAGTCGCTGATTTTTTACTCTCACACACCCCCGGAAACATCTTAGAAATTGGTGCCGGACAGGGAGTTACCACTTTACTTTTTCTAAAAACTGCTTCCAAATTAAATAAGAAAGTTTTTGTAGTAGATCCATTTGAATCTGGGGTAGACAATCCACCAGATTCTTCGGATGTTGATGATTATTATAAATCGTTTTTCTCTAATTACTCATGTGACTCGTTTTTAGAAAGAACAAGTGATTATAAGAATTACCTTACTGTATTTAAATCTATTTCCCAAGATGATTCTTTAAAGAAAGAAGTGATGAAAACTGTATCAGATGTTAAGTTTGCTTTCGTGGACGGACTACAGGATAATGTTGAAAATGTTTTAAGTGACTTGGAACTGATGGGTGAATTAAAAACACATTTAATTTGTGTTGATGATTATCACTCTCACCTCCCAAAGAGAAATGAAATTGTCAGGGAGGCAATTAAAATATTCACAGAAAAAAATCCATACATCGAGTTCCCCACAAATGGATCATGGGGTGAACGTGTAAAAGAAGGTTATATAATTCGTGTAGATGAAGGAATATAAAATGAAACCCAAATTTGATACTGTTATTCTCGCAACAAATGACAATCCAAAATATAGTGACTTCGTTCCATACACGGTTGCAGCGTGGAGGAAATTTTTCCCAGAGGTAAAGATAGTTTTAGCCTATATTACATCTGAAGATAAATCAGTCATTGCGGAAAGGGTAAAGAGTCTTAATGATGAGGGTGTTTCTGTTTTAGTATATCCATATGTGGGTATTGATATTCCATCTGGAAATTACGCAAAGGTTTGTAGACTGAACACCGCATGTGAATGCATGGACGATAGAGTTTGCTTCATAGCAGATATAGATACTGTTCCCCTAAGCAGAGATTACTATGTAAACATAAGTCAACATTATGAAGATGGAAAAGTTTTAGCCGTTGGTGGAGAAGATTATGAAGGAACTTTGTATCCGGATGGAAGCACCGATGAGGGTAAGTTTCCCATGCATGGAACAATAACTTCACCTACCACCCTAAGATCTATAGTCAATCCAGATTCAATACAATTTTTACAACTACTAGAAATTTGGAAAAACACTAAAGCGTTTGATGACAAAGAGGACATATTGAACTCAGATGATCCCGTGAAAAATCCCAACAATCATTTTTCAGATGAATCATTATTCCGTGTTTTAGTTGCAGCACACAACAAACATGATATAATAAAGAGAGTTCGTAGAGACATAGATGAGCCTTTTATTAAAAAGGAAAAATGGATAGACAGAAGTTGGTCTTGGAGTCCACCAAACACCATAGATATTAATAAGATGAAAGAAGGTGGGTATGTTGAGTGTAACATGCTTAGACCTTTAAACGACAATAGACGG
>TARA_R100001163_G_C5068502_1_pt1 | contig 23871 bp, 15 predicted proteins | sample TARA_R100001163 | Tara Oceans TARA_R100001163 (sample SAMEA2621285) | marine metagenome | biome: marine biome (ENVO:00000447); feature: deep chlorophyll maximum layer (ENVO:xxxxxxxx); material: "saline water (ENVO:00002010), including plankton (ENVO:xxxxxxxx)" | depth 120 m
ACATTTTGGATTTAATGATGTATTTTGTAATATATGTGAATATATATCTGGGTATATTGTTGGATATCCTGCAATTGTTAATTGTATACCTATACTACCTAAAGTACTTCTTGATAATTCATAGTAATTATCTAACCTATTTTGAGATATATGTCTAAACCCATTAGAACCGCTATCATCTGGTGCTACTTTGTGAAGAATACTCCACCAAGGAATATTAATTGAATAACCGGGTGTAGATTTAGAAAAGTGTTTTGAATATGGGAAAGCCCTTCTAGTAAAACTAGGACTCTCACTCATTTCTATACCAAACGGATTGAAAGTACTTAGTGGAGGGGTTTTTGTAAATTGGCTACCAAAATCTGCATCTTGGTCTAATATAATTTCATTTATGAAAATTTCACAACCCCTTACATCTGCTTGTGTTGCATCTGATAAATACAAAACTAATGCACCAGTTGCAGAAACATATTCAGTCCCAATTACAGTATTTACTTGTTGACTAGTTAATTTTTGAGCACTACTGTAATAATGATAACCAATAATTTGTGTGTTGAAAATATTTGGTTGAATAACTATTTGATAAGCACCAACTTCTCTTGGGTCTGGGAAATGATGTCGTAATGTATATTTCTTAGCGGCTTCTAAAACTATAGTATGCCCACCAGCCTTGTTAATTATTCCAGCATTTCCTCTTGCCCCTAATACCCCGTAACCATCCCATTTTACGCCAGTTTCGAACATTAGAGAAAATCCACCACCAGCAAGGTCCGATGGACCCGAAGGTGTAGCAGTTAATCCACTAAAGAAAAATTCTGGTTCTAATGGACTCATTTTTTCTGTTACATTTGTTGTTATATTAGAACTTACAGATAAGGCAGTTTTTTCTTCATCGAATAGTTTACGGTCTCTAAACCCATTTACAGATGCTAATTCTGCTAAATGTCTTTGATACACACTCTGATATGCAGGATGAGCCAAATGACCCGGTAACACAGGCATTGTAGCATTTACAAAATGATGCCCCATTCTTGGGTAAGGCATAGGTGTTAAAACAGGTTTAGTGTAAATTGTGTGTGCTTCTGTATTAGCATCTACACTTGTAAAATATTGAGTATGAGACATATCTGGACTTGAACCACTAACTTCAGCATGGTCCCTAATTCTTGCAGCAGCATAAAATCTAGCACTTCCTGCTGGCATATAATATGAAGGAACTATTTTCAAATTGGTAATAGTTTGTGCAGCCATGAATTTTGTAAAATCTACATCTCCTACAACTCCTGTAAATGTAGTACCTGATATTCCTGTGTAAGAAGCCACTACAGAATCTTCAGTTGTAGGATTGTAAATACGAATAAATCTTCTATTATCTTTTACTTCTTTTGTTGCAAAATCCGCATCAAATATTCTTGTATTTATTGTGGCGTTTGCTGTTAATACAGAAGAACTATCCCAGTCAGAAATTGTAAGAGCCTGATTTTCTACACCATTAGAATGAGTGTAAGTAGTAGGGAAACGATGTGTATGGCTGTGTCCCATTTTTGTTACGTGGAAAAATAATGTGCGGTCATGTAATTCGTAACTGGTTCGCAGTGGTGCGTTTTTGGTTGCTTGAACCCAACCAGTTTTTACACTTTCATTCGTTACGGGGTCTATATGCTCCCAGTTCACTTCTTCAAATGTGGGCGCTAAATATAGACTTCCGCTATTTTCTTTATCATCAAATAAATGTTTCAAATCATTTTCAGATAGGTCTGCATGTAAAAGTCCACCACTTCCAAAAGTTTCATTTTGATAAGCCATAATCGGGTCAAATCCTGAACGTACAACAATATTTCCGGGTATTGTTTTTGGGTCAGGTAAAGCAATCATCAAATTAGGTTTAGAACCACTATTTGCTAAACTTGGACTTTTACCTTTCACATCTCTATTTGTTACAACATTAAATGTTCTAATTACTGTACCTAAAGGACTTCCACCTTGTACTATATGTTCTTCACCACTATCATCAACAACAGTAATTTCTTCAAATTGAATTTCTTCATTTGGAATATTCATTACATTTGAAAGTAATTTTTCTTCATACGGAATTTCTATTGAAGGGAGTATTGCACTATTTGTAGTTTCAAAACTAAATCTTACATTACCAAATATTTTTTCTCCAGAAGTATGTGCCGTTCCGCTTAGCACTCTAGTAATTTTAGGAACAGCGCCTAATCCTCTATAATTCATACTTGGTAAAGTTAAATTTCCACCATCCATTCTTTTCCAAACAATATTTTCTGTATTGAAATTTAAAGATGAACTTCTCTTATACAAATCAAAAGCATGGATATCCCCCTTCCAATAATCATCAGGATAATCACTATCGCTTGTGTACGCTGTGCCGCCCACATAGTACTCCGGTACAACGTTACGCTCTGCCGTAACGCCTGATTCTAAATTGTATGAGCCTAAAGAGAAATCTAAATCAGTAACTAAATTACCAGTTTTCGCTCTATCTGGTGTTGCGTTTTCTAGTCTAGCATCGGTAACACTTCCTGTATGGAAAGTATAAGCCGATAAATCTGCACCATAAGTTGGTAAGGCGGTATCGTCTACAATTAATGCTTCTACATTTGGTCCGGCATGTGCAGGGGCAATGAATCTATCTTGGCTATGGAATCTTTCATCCCATTGTGTTGTACCAGCAAATTGTAATTGATTTGAACTTTCACCTTTCAAAACTAAAAAGTCTCCAACAGCAGTACTACCATCTCTGTCTTTCTTTGCAATCAAAGCGAACTCAGATTCTGAAGAAACCACTAACCAAGCATTTCCACTCAAACCTTGAGGATGATGTAATTCTTCAGGCAAGTCCGATGTAATATCATAATTCACAGGTTTAGTATGTAGAGTATCTGGAGCATTATCATCTGTATCTTTTCTTGAATATGACAAATTATTTGCAGTGTATGTTACACCTGTGGATGTATTGTAGGGGTCATTTATGTAAGTCATAAGAGCACTACCTAAACCATCTACAGGTGGTAAACTTTCAGGACTTCTTGCTAACGGTGCGACTATTGGGATTGTACTAAGAGTATCATATACACTTGAAGATGTACCATAAGGACTGAAATTTAGAAGTTGATGATATGCCCCTAAACCAGCAGCATAACCTTCTGTTCCCACTTTCAAACTATTTAGATACGAATATCTTTCACCATGCCAACCAGCAGCACCAACGGGTCTTGTACGGTCTATTGCATCTACTAAGCCACTAAAATGAACTTGAGCCATATGACTTCTTGTTGCTTCGTTTTCGTTATTGAAACGGTGAACGCCCGCTTTACTCCAAACATAAATATCTACTGAGCCATCAATTGTAGGGAAATTGTTGCTATTTGCTAGGGTAGTGTTATTCTCAAATTTATTTGTATTTGAAACTCTATTAGGTGCAAGATAAAATTTTACTTTCCAACCGCTATCATTGAAAACTTCTCTAGAATGATATGTAGCCCAAGCAGCAGCACTAGTGTTAGATTTTAACCAACCTGATGAGGGTATTTGTTCTAGTTCTGCTTGTGTTGTATGGTCTGACGAACTGTAGGTTACACTCAAAGGTGCAGTAGAGGTGTTGTATTCTACGAATGTATCTAAGTGTACCCAACCGTAACGGTCTTGTCGCATAGAATTACCCATACTTGGCATGTGTGTGCCACCAATAGATTTCAAAGCACCAGCACCGGGGAATGAGTTTATTCCCAATCCTAAAACTGTGGCTAATTCATTTCCATTTTGACATCTTGTAGCATCAACTATGATATATTCTCTATCTACATCCCCATCAACTAATGCTCCCTCTGCTGCTGCATAATTTAGAACCTTAGTCGTTATTGGTCCTGCTACTCTATAGGCAGTAGGATGTAATTGACCGCTAACTCCCCAAGTTGAAAGTATTGTATCACTCTTAGGGTGTGGTGGGTTAAATGTTAGTTGATTGTCCATCCAAGAACCACCGGGGTGATAACCCCCATCCATGTGAAATACATTGTCAGCACCCATAGCGATACCGAATCCTAACATAGAATTATGACGTAGTGGCATAGACCGTAAGGTATCGTTATTAGAACCTGTAGAACCACCATCTACAAACATTTGACCATACATTCTTCCACTTTCTGGTCTTTGTTTTAGAACACCTATCAACGGCTTACCTGCTGGAGTTTCCCAATTCAAAGGTGTACGCCAGTGGAATCTATGGTGAGCGTTATGATATGTACTCGTCATAGGCATATAGTCGTCTTCGTCATTTTGTATTTCATTAGGAATAAAAGTCCCTTCTGGAATTATAGACCAAGAATTACCCGTTGTTAAAACTCTTCCAGTATGAGGTTGTGTAGAATTAAAACCACTTGCGTTATCAGCAACTTCTTGAGTAAAAGGGAAAGCCTGTCCGGGTCCAAAAATTATGTATGTAGTTTTATTTTCAGTCCCGTCTACATGGTCTCCATAACGTGCTGTAGGATGAGCAAATCTCAATACTAAAGGACTTGGTCTTTGCACTACAACACCACTAGAATACGGAGAACTATTAGGATGGTCGCTGTTTATACTTCCACCGGCATTATCTAAATCTGGAGATAATATATTGTCCCTATTGTGTGCTGGAGGAATAATACTACCCCTGTTTTGATTTAATAAAGGTGTGCCGGGGAAGAAAGCCATCATAGCGTTACAATCTAAAATTGCATGACTTGTCACAATCTCATTTGCGTTTTGAATACCAGATGAACCAGTAGGCCCAGAAGCGTAGGGATGTGTATAGAAATCTGTATAATCATTCATAGTACCATCATTTACATCTAACACAACACCACTAAAACCACCACCAAAGAAGACTGGTACATTATTGTCAATACTACTTCTACCTCCAGTAAAATATACTATAGTAGATGAATCTACACTTCCTAAACTTCTAAACCCATCAAACTTACTTATTCCATTATTAGCAAATTGAGAAATAACACCAACACTACTATTTGTTATGTCTCCATCTTTTAACACAGTTGTTAGAGTCGGAGACTGAGAGCCAACAATAGGTTTGATTCTATTTAGAACTGTAGCGCTACCTGAGTCTGCACCTTGATGAGTTACAAATTGTGCAAACGCATCATCCCAAAAGTATACACTTTTTCTTTCACTTACGGACCTTACAGTTCCTGTGTCTTTTGTCGCGGGCGCTAAAAAGTGCCAACAAACATTATCTGATTTTATATCTACATGAGATAGCACTCCTGAACTTGAACTCGTTGCTACATAAAATAAACTAGGATTATCTATCTTAGGAATTATGTGGTCTCCAGATACGTTTGTAAAATTAGAACCAGTTAAATTATTCTGCCAATTTTTTAGAGGAACTTCTTCATTAGAAGAATTAACTATAATAGGTGTTTCAGTATTACTATTAGGACCAAAAGATTTTGAAATAATTTGTAAAACTGTAAACGGAATATAACCACAATCTATACTTCTTCCGTTATCTATTTGAGTATCTGTTACGACTCTTTGTGTACCAAAACTCCAAGTTCCAGTAGAATTATTTGTTTGTTCAACTTCTCCATATTCTAAATGTGCTGCTTGAATACCTAAATCCCGATGTACACTAGCATAGTATTTTTTTGATAAAGGTACTACTCCTCTTTCAGTATCAAAAGCCCTAATTGTTATACTATCAGATTTTATTCCCCAATCTCCAAATGTTCTTCCATCTGCTGCATACATTTCTGTACAATCAAATTTTACACCTTCTGGATTATTTACATCTGTTGCATTTATCGCTGCCGTTGTGACTGCCGCTAATAATTCATCAGTAACTAAAGTAGTCCAATTTATAGTAGGAGAAATTAGATAATTAGTTAATGTTACATCACCTGTATATTCAGAAACTATTCCGTAAAACTCGTGTGGGCCAGCATTACCATTTTGAGTTCTGGATGTATAATGTAATGTTAAACCAGTATTACCCGAACCCGAAACGTTAGTAATTTGTATTATTCCATTTGTTTTTGGAAAACCTAAGTAACCTAAAATATCATGATGCTCATTTTCTTTTGAAGGTGTATTATCGTAAGGGTCATCTAATACTACTACCAACTTAGTAGTTGAGTGAGTATAACTAGAACCACTAACTATGTTTATTGCAATATTTCTTGCGGGGTAAGGATTCCAAAGACCACCAAAATATTCTTTCGCTGTGTCTCCTGAAAAGCCAGTTAATCTACCAGTTGCATCTCCTGTACCAACCATATTGTTTCCTAATGTAAAACCGCCCTCTGCTACATTTTTATCATTAAAGAATACACATATATCTTCTTCTATAGTGTCAGGTAACTTTGTTACAGAATTAGATAAGTCTTTGTGTACATCTGCATAAATAAATCTAATATTTCTTTTAGAACCAATGTGGTCTTTTAATTGCACACCGAATAATTGATTTTTTACAATCTCTTTTTTCTGTATATCAGCAGTCGGTACATAACTTCCATAAGAAGATAGACTTGTATTTCCATATCTTTGTGCAAATTGAGTATCACCTTTTTCACCCATTCCCCATTTCCCAGCATCGGGTCCCCAACCCGGAACTCCAGCCTTAGTCATACCACCAAAATTAACTCGACTTACTGCTCTTGAACCAGTCCTTAAACCATTGACTGTAATTTTATTTTCTGTATCTTCAAAAGACTCAGTAGTTATAGAATTAATTTGAGACCCTGCTAAAGAGTCTGATATAGCCCTCAAAACAGGATTAGAGGTATTATTATCACGAATTGTAAAATCAGAATTTATTGTAAAATTAGTTTCAAAATCTCTATTTGTTAAATCGCGTAATGTTGTTATTGGTGGGAATGGTCTGCCGTTTTTATCAAGAGGCATAGGAGCAGGGTGCGGTTTTTCGTTGGATGATTCAAGAGGTTGACCCCAAAAGTTTTGCCAACGGCCACCATGACCTATAATAAAATCAGGATGATAATTAGTTTGACCTTTTGAATTATCTAACCAAACAGCAAAATTTCTACCACTAGCACCCGGTACGGTGCTATGAATCACTATAGTGAATCCAGTATCACCTTTTTCATTTTGTACTTGTCTACCTATGTGTGCTCTGATGTAACCCATATGTGTACCTTTATCTTTAGATACTAATGAAGTATCATCCCACCAAGGTGAAGGGTCATGTAGACTACCACCTAAATCTCCACTTGCTTTAGGTGCTGCTGCTTGATTTATTTTTCTTACAATTTCTAATGCTGCCTCTTCAACACTGTTAGTTTTCTCACCTACTTCACCAACATCAATTGTTAATCTTCTCACAAACTCCATTTGATTCCAATGTGGTAAATGCTGTAGTCTACTCTCTTCGTGATTTGATAAATCTAAAGTTTCATTTCTTATTCCCTTTAATGATAAAAATGCTGGTATAACTCTTGTACCATCAGGTGTATCAAAGAATGTACTTCCTTCTCTTAAAGTAGCACCACTTACATCTTTTCTTAATTTTTTAAGTTCTGTAACAAAACTATTTTCAAAACTTCTAATTCTAGAAAATGTGTGTTTAGTATTACTAAAAATAGATAGGACAACTTCATCAGAAGTGCGTTTTGCCGCACTGTCACCCAAGGCATATTTTTTCAATCCACCAGAAATTGAATAACCAGTATGTACATGATGACCGTGTGCTTTTCCATAAATAGAAGGAGAAGTAGCACCAGCAGAAGATGTGGCTAAACTAGCAGGTAAAGAACCACTTAACGGTGTTAGGACATCTGTACCTATTCTATTTGCTACATCATGTGCATAAGCAGACTCTATAAATTTAGATTGTTGTGTACTTCTAATGTAGGGGTTTTGTGAAGGATATCCGTTCGCTACATCTATTTGTGTAGTAGCCCAAGAAGGTCCCCCTCCATTTAATGTGGCTGTATATTCAGCCAAATCAATTAATGCACCATCTTTTACAATCTTTCTCGGCCAACCTATAGAAGCGGTAGATGGACTAGATTGGACTTGCATTAGTATATCTTGGAAAGCAATAAACTCTCTATCATGCGCTACATCATAAAGTAAAACCCTTGCATGCCCTTCTTCTACTAGATAAGGGTCTAAATACGCTATAGTTGGTGCTTCACTTGCTGATAACCCTAATGATTTGTAATTTTCTTCAATTGTTTTATTTACATGTTGAACATAATTTCTAGCGGTCTCTAAACAGTTTTCCCCAATTAAGAAATTTTCAAGAGGTACAGAATCTCTTGGGTTTGTACCTAAAGTACCTATACCACCAGTGAATCCTTTCCAGACTCTATTTTCATTCAATACACCCCTAGATTTAGCGAACAACCCTTCCATAGCATGTGGATTAGTCATAGTCATATTACACCAAATTGTGTCCCCGTTCCTTAATCCACCACCAGCGTAAGGATATACCCAAGATGTATTTAGAATAGCATCAGGGTCCTCAACAAAGGCGTTACTAAAAGAAACATATAGATTACCAGAAGTAACTACAACTCCAGCATTACCAGTTAAAGTTACAGTATAATCAGTACCCGGAGAACCTGTAAAATCTCTTTTTGTAATGGCAGAAATTGTACCTATAGGTTCTAATCTTGTATAAGATTGAGTTCCACCATCAGTAAAAATATGGTCTCCTATTCTTAAATTAGTACCTAGTGTATTAGAAGTTAGAGGTGTTACTGCACTGCTCGCTAAAGAAACACTCGCACTACCAGATGTAGTTGTAACAGACCAACCAGTTGCCTGAATACAATATGTTTCATATTCTTCGTCAAGTATAGATGCTGCTGCTATTGGTGTAATGTTGGTTCTATTGAAATTTATAATCGCTCTACTTTTTCTTGATAATGTAATTTTCTTATCGGCAGCAAGCCAACTTGGAACTGTATGTGCTGCGGCATTATAAAACCCTAAAGCAATTGAGTTTTTTGGAACATTTTCTGAATCAGCAGTTCTAATTCTTCCATAATAATGTAATCTTCTAGTAGTACCAGAATCATCTAATTCTACTTCATATAAAAAATCACCAATACTAAAATCTAAAGAAGTTAAATCATCATAACCGAAGTCTGGAAATAACTCAACATCCTCTTCAGGTAAAGTTACTATTGCGATTCCCATCCCATCACTCCCATCATTATCTTTTACAACAGAAGCAATACTTTGAATTACAGAGGATGCTCTTTTAGGTTTTATTTTTTTAGCATGAGGATTTGACTCTGGTCCTGCTTTAAATTCTACAGCACTCACATATTGTCTCAAACCGTAATCTACATTACCACCTTGTGTTTTTACACTTGCCGAATCAAAGTAGTAATTGTCTCTATTTTCAAACCCAACACTAGGAGTATAAGGTTCATTACCTATGGGAAATAAATTATTATCAATAGAAAAAGTTCCCAAATAGATAGCAGAATCTACTTGTACTTCGTTTCTAAATCTTGTAGAAGCCGCCCAAGGCTCATCAGGTATTTGTAAAAACCCGTCACTAACAGGATTATTATTGTAAAGCGCCCAAGCACCACTTTTCAAAAATATTCTTCTAAATCTAGGGACATATTGAAGATTTTGATAATTACCAGAATACACAGTAGTATTTGCTGTAGCGTCTGATGTAGGAAAATGATTTACATTACCAACATACAATTCTAAATTTGAACCATTCACAACTAAATCTTTAGTTACATAAGTTACAAACTCTTGATTTTCTTCTGTAGCCGCTTTAAAATTATATGCAGACATTTTAGTTCTATCACTATTGAAAGACTTACCCGGTCTTTTACCTATAGGAGAAGGATTCCAAGAATGGGCTGTATAGGTAGCATCAATATGAAATTTAAAAGAATTATCTTTACCGACATAGATTCCTTTTTCATCATTAGAAAATAATTGATTCTGAAATACTGGTAATTCTACCAAAGCCCTAGTACTAGCGTACTGTGTGCCTAATTGATAATCATGATTGACATCAGATGCTGCCTGTATCATTCTATCATTTATTGTAGTTCCATCATTAGATAGCGAATCTGTATCATAATTTGGGTCAGAACCCACTGTAAAAGATAATGGTGTGGCTGTTGAGGATAATGTAACTCCACTAGTTTGACCTATACCCTTTAACCAATTTTCAAAAGTAGAATAAAGATTACCATTAGAATCTAAATATTTCTGTAAAGTTTCAGCAGGAGCAGGGTTATCAGAAAAAGTAAAACTAGTTCCGTTTTTAGAATCGTACAAAGCACTACTACCATCTTCTAAATATATTCTACCTTTTTTAGCGAAACCATATGTCCCCCAACTAGCCATATCTGGAGATTTGTTATTTAACGGCTTGATATTTAGTACACCAGTATTACTAGAATAAGTTGCGGAAACGGTTTGTACATGATATGCTCTTTGTGTAGAAAACGGTAAACGGGATAAAAGACTTGGGTCATATGAAGGTTTTATGTCATTACCACCTTGACCTAACCCACCTAAAGAAACTGTAACTACTGGTGAGTTAGGTTCTATTTCTTTTACAATATGTGAATCAGGGCTACCTGTACCAACCTTAGATACAGTCTGATTTGTAGAACTTTCATTTACACCAAAAGCAGTTATTACTGAACTAGTTTTACCACCATTCTCTTTTTCAGATATGCTACTAATTCTTCCTTTTGACATTAAAAATAGCATTCTAATAAAATTAGGCTCTTCTACATCACTAGCAACAGTTCTTAAATTATATAATTGATTAAATCTTTTTCTATCACTTGGTTGGATAAAAAATCTTAGATTGTAGGCTGAATCTTCATTAGTAACATGATTATCTATAATATCAAAGAACTCATGTATTGGGGTATTAGAAGGAGTTGTGCCTATATCGAATTGTCCATTAGAAGGACCACTGATGATAGTGCTAGGTTCCCTTCTAAAATATGTATTTTTATCAGTTAATGTTTTTATTTTACCTATATTTGGTATAATTAACATCTTATGAAAAACACTACTGTGGTTTTCTTTTACGGTATGGGAAGATAAAACAATCCCCGGTGGCGTATTAGGTTGCGCTGATGCTGAAGAAACTGGTGTGTAATTCGTAGCACTATTACTTCTTGGCGTAAAAGAAAAGTCTAATTCTACATCTGATTCATAACCTTCAGAAGTATCACCTATCAAACTGTGCGGTCTATTAGTCATAGTTAATTCATTTTTAGCGGCCACATCTATGTAACCACCCGGAGCGTAAAGTGTACAGTTTGCTAAATCTGAAGATATTACATCATACAAAGTAGTACCTTCAGAAACCACTGTTGTACCAGCAGGAGAAGTTTGAGAAACCATGAGATAGGGCTTCCCATTTGAGTCCATTGAGTCTCCTGTTAAATCAATAGCGTTATAGTGAATTAAAACCGTTTGAGCAAAACCAGCGTAGTTTAATAATTTTGGAACTTTTAATACAGCAATTCTAGCCTCTCTAGAAGGTCGTAAATGATACAAACGAGTCTCATCATCTATGTCACCAAATTGAGGAACAGGACCCTTTAACATAAATGGTGCAAAATCAAAATTGTTCCCCCCTATTCCTATAATTTCTTTACTTCCAGAAGGTAAACCATTACTTACTATTGCTGATATAGAACTTGAGTTTACAACATTAACAATTTTATAATCTTCAACTTTTCTATATACATCTATTCTTTGATTTTCAATAAGGTCTTTTGTAGCACCTAATTGAGAAGAATCGTAATAAATTTCAGAAATATCTGGGCTTCCATCTACTTGTTGATTAATTATTTCTTCATCGGGTTCTGGAAGCATGTTCATGTATTCATGACTCTCAACGTGATTTAATGTATGTCTCCCTGAATGTCCAATTTTAAATCCATCATCTAAAGATGTAGGCCATGTGACAGCAAAAGGGCTGTCAGTGTCTACATCTGATGTAGATAATCTACTTGAATAAACTATACCATGTTGTTCAAACTTAGACTCATCTAATATCATTTGACCAGTTCTATCTATCATTTGTGTAGCGTAATGTAATGGTTGATATGGATATCCAGTAGCACTGTCAATCAACAAATCAGAACTTATGATTACAAAATTATTATCTACACTAGACCTTGAGTTTAACATAGGTCTGAGACCGTTTCCTAAAGTACTAGTTGAAAAATCTAGATGAATACTACTTACTAAAATGTAAGGGGTCGCGGTTTCTATATCATTTATTGAATGTAATCTCACTCTTTCTGGAGGAGTATTGTTAGGTTTGTATGTAGATTTATGATAAGCACCTGCGTTGATTAACAAATTAAAAGGTACATGTGGTACACTTCTGATATTTTTAGTACCGGGTGTAGTAACGTTATCTACAATTTTATAATCACCACTAGAATAAGTACTACTAGTAAAATCAACACTACCAGTAGAAATTGTTTTTCCTGTTAATTCTGAGGCTAAGGCTTTCGCGTCAGTAGAACTATTCAAAACAATTTTTGTTAATCCAGAAACTGTAGAGGTTGTAGTATTGAAAGTATAAGAAGATGAGAATGGTGTTATTGGTTCATTAAAGCGATATAATGCTAAAGTATTATCTCTAAGAATAGGAGCAGTCATAGAAACCATAGCGTCATCAAAACCACTAGTAATATGTAGGGCTTCCATAATTCCCCTAAACTCACCACCTTTACCTCCGATATACATATGCTCTTCGTTTTCTACTAAAGTAAATTTTTCATCAATATCTTTCTTTACCATTAGTTCTCCATTTACATACAACACAACATCTTTTTTTCTCACTGCCGCTACGATATGAATTAAAGGTCTATGATTTATATTCAAAGTAGTAGAATCATTATATGTACTATTAAATCTATTATACGGTTCAAAAAGCCCACCAAAATCAGGAGGCGGATAAACCGTACCATCGTAACCGTTTGTTTCAGGTAACGCTGTAGCGATTCTAACTTCTTCTATACTTTCAGGTCTAGTTAAAGAAACAGAGAAAACACACGGACCGGGTGTATCTGGTGTGCCTATTGAAAGAGAAAACTGTCCTTCTTTTGATACGACTACTCCCCCATTATCAGGAATAACCCAAGCCTCTATAGCCATAGTTTTCCTAGCACCTTTTCCACTTAAATGAGTGAATGCTTGAGAGCCTTTAGGGTTACTACTTAGAAACGTAGAAGCAGTATGTCCCTCTGCTGTAGTATCTCCTAAATCTGTATTTATACCTTGAGGGACAATTATGCTATCGTTTACACCATCAAATAAAAACGCATAAGAGTTCTCTGTAATTATAGTCATAATTTCACCCTATATTTGTAAATCTGCTGGTAGGAATGTTATATCAAAATTATAAACGCTTTCACCAGCATCATAATTTATGTCTATTTTCTTCATTACACCCTGAATACCAGTGTAGCCAGTGTCTGTTAATCTAAAAGCAGCACCAGCAGGTTCAACATTAGAATCAGATAATTTACTACTTCTTGATTCAAAAGGTCCAGTTGGCATGAAAAAATTTCTAGCAACATAAGTTTCCCCATCTGCTTGAATTGTAGAATTATAAGGTATTTGTATACCCACAATGTAATCACCATCACCAGTAAGATTGTTTACTAAAGAGAGTCCTGCGGTGGCAAAAACCGCAAGAAGAGAGCCTAAAGTTGTAGTTAGATTTTGAGTAGATAATTCAGCATTAATTTCTCTTGAAGAATTATTTATAATTCCATACAAGTCCATTGCTTTATCACCAGCAGATTTCTTTTTTCCAGTAGAGCCTCCTTGAAATTTTTGTGGGGAAATTGGGTGTTGATAATTATTAGGAGCAATTAAACTAGCACGGCTTACAATAATTCGTGGAAAAGCAGATTGATTTCCTCCTTCACCAGATGCACTTTGTTTAATTAAAATAGCAGAATCTGCAAGTCCTGTAAATTCGCTAGTTACAATACTTGCTGTAAATTTTGATGCTGTTTGATTAGTTATCCAATCGGCAACATAACTAGTAAACTGAGTAGTAGTAGCATATGCACCTCCGCTTGTTTTTATTGTAATTGTATCTCCACTTCTACCTAAACTTGAACCCTGTGCAAAAGTTGCTTCATATAATGTCCCGTCTGTAGATTTTACTTGAAATTTTGATGTACCTGCTAAAAGGGCATCAATGTTAGAACTTGTAACAAAAGTATTAGCGGTGTACCTATTATAAGAGATAACTTTACTTGAAAAATCAACTACACCCTGTGCAAAAGCAGCACCAGTAGTAAATCTGTCATCTGAAATTACACCTTGTACAATAATTACACTTCGGCTTTTATTCAAATCAATTGCAAACCTAGTGCCTCCAGCAGCAGGTAGTGATTTGGGTACTACATCCCTTTCGGTAGTTAAAGCAAATGTGGTAGCCTCTAATTCAATAAGATTGCCATTTTCCTGAACTAAACGAATAGGCGTACCATTAGATTCCGCCATTATTGTAACCTACCTGATTTCTTGTTCAATCCGCCTCTTCTAAGAATTTCATCTGCGTAAATATTCCCTAAGTCTGATGCTAACTTTGTTTTATCTGTAGAATCAGTAATACCACTCGCCTCTACATTTATTGTGATATTTGTAGTACCACTCATAGCCATACCCATTTTTACTCTATCAGAAAAATCCGTGTGCCTTGCTGGGCCACCAAAAATACTAGTATGGTTTTGCTTTCCATCATGACTTAAATTAGGAAACCTAAAAGTATTTTCTTTAGGGGTGAATTTATATAAATGCCTATTCATATCATTAATTCCAGAACCACCTGAAAGTTTAGTACCTAATCCACCTTTAGCAATACTGCTTATAGCACTTGCAGTTGAATCAGGTATAACCCCACTTCCACCTGCTATACTACTTAAAGCGCTTGCAAGATTTGTTACACTTTTTATTTGTTCATCAAAAAATCCAGACATTGCAGACTTCATGGAATTAAAAGCAGTAAGACCTGTAGCAAAGGCTGAACTTAACAATCCACCTAAAGACGAAATAACACTAGACATATTTGATAAGCCTAAAGATATTACACTTATGGTATTAGATGTGTGTGCTAATTGACTTTGGATTGGTAGTACCATCAGAAGTCCTCCAATTCAAGGAATGAGTAATCTACTTTAACTGTTTCATTACCAGTAGTGGTTTCTTTATTTGCTCTTTCCAATTCTTTATTTTTTTCTTCACTAACCGCTAAGGCCCAAGTATAAGATTGAGTGAATACTTCTGGTGTCATATTTAGTACCTCAGTTAATGAAATGCCATAGTGTTTAGCCACTATGTAGGCAAGCATCTGAAATTGCAATTCTATATCTTCAAGAGTATTTACTTGACCTTTTTGAAGAAATTCTTGCAATCTCAATTGCTTGCTTTGGTAAACCCCCCTTGCATTACCTGTGCTAATTCTTCAGGGTTAGGTAAATGCGAGGCAATTTGTTGACCTGCAAAACCATTTAAGTTCATTATTTCATCATTAGATAAATGTGGATTTGTGCGTACAACCCAATTTGTAAAGGCGTAACGCCAATATGCTTCTAAGTCTAAAGAAACCTGTCCTTTATCCATTACAAACATTTCTTGTGCTGCTTTCTGTATATCAAAAAACGACATATTTCGCACCCATATTTCCATGATAGCATCACCATCATCAGGGTCTACTTGTATTTCGTGTCGTCTTTCATTCATTTGGTTCATTATTCTGTTTTTATCCACTATTGGCATCTTTTTCCACCTCGGTTGCTGCCGTATCTACGGGGGCATCCAACGTTTCTTCAACAGCCGTAACAGGCGTTACGGGGGCTTCAGTTACGTTATTTTGGTTGCTTTGTGGACCTTCATCGTCTTGGCGTAAGCGAAGTACGACTTCGGCCTTTGTACCTCGAATGGTAATGTTTCTTTTACGACATTCCTCTCTTAGTTCGACCACGGTCCACGAATTGTAATCATTTGATTGAAACATCATATTTGCTTCAATAGTTTGTGAAGGGGGGATTATTTCTTCTTGTATATTATCCACAGGAGACTCATCAATTCCAAGGTCACTGTTCTCACTGTCTCCATCTTCTGTATCAAGTTCTGTAGGTTCTTCAACAATCTCTTCAACTCCTTCGACTTCTAAAGCGGATTCGACCCAATTAGGGGCTTCTTCTTTCGCTTCTTCTTGAAACTCACTTAATCTACTCATTCTAGTTTTTGGTCTAGAAATCTGTATAACTTCAGGTTCTGGTAAAACGGGTAAATCTACTATTTCAGGTTCTATATCTTCAGGAAGATACTTCATAAAAACTTCATCTATTTGTATTCTATTCCTATAATGCATCATCTCAGCCTTAAACGACACACCAGTTTTTTCACACATCCATTCGACATATTTGAGCCTATCAGTTCTGTTAAAAGTAACAATTCTTTGAAACTCATCCGGTAACATATTCTCTCCCCTTAATTGTGTAGTAATGTATCTTTCGCTATAACATGCATACTCTTTGGCATTATCTTCATAACGGAACGTAATGGACCTTTATCTTCAGGTATAGGAAGAGGGGCTTCAACAATATAATAATCATCAATCACCATATCTAAAGATTCACGAGTTGCACCCGTACCTTGTTTTATGAAAGAAAGTCTAATCATATCAGCGTCAGTTGTGTCGCTAGTATCTTCATCAAAATTATCTATACCTCTTCTCATACGATGGTAAAATACTGGGTCATCAACTATAATTTCCATTTCTAAATCATATTCTGTTTTACCTTCAACTGCTAGTGAAGCGTTTCTTGTCCCAGCAAATGGTACTTGGTCTGTCTCATCATCTGCAATATGAGCACCATTAATTGTGTAATATTGTTGTACACCTGTGCTACCATTTAGTGTGAAGGAAACTACTTGTCCTAATTGAACACCCGCAACTTGTATTGTTCCATTGTAGAACATAAACGGTTTTTGAGTTCTTTTTTCTATACCGGACTCTTTTCTTTTTACTTCGGTGTTAGCGGTATCTTCGAACAACCTGTGAGTATCATATCTATCCCCATTATCTTTACCACCTGAAAAAGCAGCAGCCAAAGTTATTACGCTATCAGATATAGCAGTCCCACTTGGGGTTGTGTTTCCGGCAGTATTTTTATTATTTTGAGTTAATGTTACAGTAGCATTACTAGCCGATGCAGACATATCTAATGTGTTAGCGGTATTCGCAGCGTTAACTGCTGCTGCAATATTAGTAGCAAATTGGTTTGCATTTGAGTTGGCATTTCCAAAGGCAATTTTTGTAGCAGTAGATGTAGTGAGGCTGTTATCAATAGAGAAATTAACAGTGTTTGTTCCATCACTAAGAGTTAAAACACGAGTATTGGCTTGTCCCGCAGTTTTCGATAATGCTGTAAGAGAAGCAGTGGCTTGAGCACCTTCTAATCTACCAGTATCAGTATAAACTAATGTGCTATCGAAATCAACTGATAATCTTAATGCAGCATCAGTATCTGCTACCATTGAAAAGTTCTTTACTTTACAGCCTCTAAAAACGCGAGTTAATTGTTTAGAATCAGAAACCCCACCATCAAAAGTACCTTCATCACTATCTGCATCCGTTCTTCTTACACTAACTTCCATAGCAAAAGAAGGTACTGTAGTTCTACTAAAAATTAATCTTTCTACAGGATTTACTATGTTTCCTGTGGAAGCAGTAAAGTGAGGAGAACCGTTACTAGAATCAGATTCAAATCTAGCAAACTTAATGCTAGTAGAATTAGCATGAGCGAAATTAACTGGGTCATCTAACCATATTCTCCCAGAACCACTACCAGAATCTTGAATATGTACTATCCTTCTTACCTCTTGTTTAGTGGCTTTAGAAATTATATTACTGGCACCTTGTGCGGGCCAAGTACCATCACTTGCCGTTTCCCGATGGATTTTTACATCAGTAGTATTTGTGTCTGCAATAACCACATAATCTCCAGCAGCGATTACCACTGAATCTACAGTAGGAGCACCAGAACCACCACTATATGTAAAACTAGAGTCTCCAACTTCTATCGCTGATGAAACAAAAGAAGCACCCCCTGTATTCTTAGTAGAGGAAGAAACACTTGTTACTTCGTTTCCAAGGCAGTAATATAACCATCTAGAGTTGTGTATATTACACTCGAAAGAGCCGTCTAAATTAAGGAATCTTCCCGGTACTTGAACAGCGACATCCCTTCCCAAACCAACCACATGATATCTCTTCAAATCAACTTTAGTTTCTGGTAAAGTTACTGTACTTACTAAACCTACAAATTGGTCTGTTAGACTTCTTTCTTTCGAAGTAAGAGCACTAGCGTTGTAAGCCATGCTAGTGTCAATTGAAGGTGTAGAAAATGGTAAAATACGCATAAACTCACCCGCTACAGAATCTTTGTTACCGCCGCTATGGTCTGTTTTTAGGGCAGGAGTTATGGTTAACTCTGTAGCACCACTTACCACAGCGTGTTTGATAATAGTAAACGTTCTACCAGATTTCATGTAGTCATCAGTAGTTAAGAAATTAGTGTTTTGAAGATTAGTAAAAGCAATTTTAGCACCGACAAGCATTCCTATTGGTGCTTTCAACACACCAGAAACAACAATTCCTGCACCCCCACTGAAAGTAATAATTGATGTATCTTTATCTAAATCGCGAGTACCTGTCTTTGCTCTAAAAAGAAAAGATGATGCGTAATCATGGGGTAGGTCAATTCCACTTTCATGACCGAATGTTACTTCGGTCAAATCTCCTTTATACACTCGGCTCGGCATAGTAACACCTCATGGGATAAGTTCGGCAAAGATAACTACTTCTACTTGAAACGTAGTTCTGAAGAGAAATTTAGTCCTATCTGATAAATCTGTACGAGTTTTGTAAACCATTCTATCGTGGTTTACACCGTCCCCATTTCTTACTAAATGGACACATCTTCTAATTTCATTTTCCATCAATTGTTGTTGCTTTCTACTTTTCATAGTGCGGGCATCTAAGGTGATATTAATTCTAGTAGTTACAAAATCATAAAGGATTTCTGGTGTCTCTTCATTGTGGGCTGTCTCAAAAACAAAAACGTAATCATGTTTTTTCAAATCTATTCTTTTTCCTCTCTCTGGAGCAGTTTCAGCCATATCAACAATTATTGGTTTAATACCATTAGTATTACCCCTATTCCAATTATCTTGAAGGGTTTTAATTACTAAATCTATTCCTTCTAGCCATGTTGCGACCAAGTTTTTCTACCTCCCTTAAATGATAAGCCGTATCAGGTACAATAGAACCAGCACGGTATTCAATATTACTCTTTCTTAATTCTGGTGATTCTGTAAGCATTCTTTTATCTACGAACTCGTTTACTGCATTCTTATATTCCTCAGAAACAGGATTACCATCTAAATCTTCAAAACTACCATCGGTGTTTTCTTTTATTTGTGCTAAACCATATTCTTGTCTTTTGATTCTATCCTTGTATTCAGAATCTTGTAAAATAAATTCTTTCAACTGTTTTTGTGTTTCTTTATCGTTAGCAAAAGCGTCACTAACTTGTTTTAAGAAAATTTTAGTCTCTCTTGATGGCTTCAAACGAAAGCCACCACCTCTATATATCTAGGAAGCATTCTATCAATATCCTGTTGATAAAGTTGTATTTTGGACGTTAAATCAACATTTTGTGAACCTTCAGGAATCAACACACTTCTATCATCTGAAAGTAATAAATCAATAGCGACCATCTTAGTACAGATATCTTCTATAGCCTTCTCTAAATATCGCTCTCCGTATATGTATGAAACTTTTACAGCATTCCACTCAAAGAAAGGATATGAATTATTGAAATAGATAATTCCCATTTCATGGTCTAACCACCAATCTCTCAGTCTACCTTGGTCCCCACTAGCACTACCACCTTGTAAATCAACAGAAAAATTATGTTGAGTAAGTGTGCCTGAAATGTCTGATAAAGCAGAACCAACAACTATTACACAACCAGTAAAAGTTGTACTAGTTTTTCCAGTATATCTAAAAACATCACCAGTAGAATCTACAACAACACCAGCATCAACAAACCCAGTTGTGCTATTTACAGTTATAGTAGTACTAACTAAACTAACAAAAGTAGCGGTTCTAACAGCAGTTTGTTCTATTTCTATAGAATCGTCTGTTACTACTATGCTTCCAGATTCACCTGATTGGGTCGCCCTCATACTAGATACTTTTACAGTACCAGTACCGTAATCAGAATTAGCAGTAGCCAAAAACTCATTATGAACTGCAACATTATCAGTACTACCTTCAAGAGTAAAAGCAGGAGAAAACTCTACAGCAGTTTTACCTATCCTATCTTCTTTGTTAATTAAATCAGCAAGATTTTGTGCGGTAGTAATTTTATCAAAATCTGCCCTCCATTGATTTGTACCAGTTCCGATTGTAAGTACAGCAGCGTTTCCATTACCCGGAGACATTACTATTGAGCCACCCAATCCCCTAACAGAATCTGGTATTTTAATACGGGCTTCAGCAGAGCCAATTTCTCTATAATCGTCTCCTTGCCACAATTCTATACGCAACATTTGCTGAACATTACGGAACAATAGGGGGGTTGTACCGACATAATCTGTGTAATATCGTCTCCTATACGGTTTGTAGGTGTCAAAATTGATATATTCTGCTGAAACTAGATTTGGTCTCCAAGAATTATGAGTAATATTATCTATCCTATCTTGACATCTTTTTATGAGTTCTTCAACTTTAGAACGTTTTACTCCTCTTGTTCTTCCGTTAGTAAAAGAGGCTTGATTTTGAACATAGGTATTATCTGCCGATTGGTAATCAGCAGCCGTAATACTACTTGTGAAATTTAATTTTACACCATTTACAGATGTGGTAATAGATGAAATTGTACGCTCAAAACCTAAAGGGTCTGCGTCTGAATAAATAAGAATTGTATCACCAACAGCCCAACCACAATTTCTGTAATCTGCTCCTGTGATATATACCCCGTCAGAATCGCTATCTGCTGCAACTGCAACTTCCGTTTGTGGGCCTATTTCTAATAAGTCTGCTACTTTTTGAGCAGTGGTATAAACAATAGCATCAGGGTCTAAAGGTCTTGTTTCGGCTTCACCGGGACTGAAAATTTGTGGCATTACTCTCTTGCCTCCTCACTCCTTTCCGCCATATTATATTCCATTGGTTTATTACATGCTCCGCATGTTTCTCTGAACATAAAGTGCAAGAAACCACAGTAGCGACATCGAGTACCAGAACCGATATTTAGAATATCCCCAATGTTCTTATTTCGTTGTCGCTGCTGTGATACCACTCCTGCTAGTGGTTTTTGTGTATCGAAAACCTCACCCTCACCTATACTAGATGAGTAACGGACATTTGTTTTTTGAGCAACGTCTAAGTCCTCAATGTCCATTTCACGGAGTTCGAATCCCATGTATGACACCTCATACATAGGTCAAGACAATAAATGCCTGTCCTAAAACTATTACAGGTTCAGCCGCTATTAGACTAGTAGTGCTTGTAGCACTAGTTAGTGTTCCAACTGCTGTATCTATAGTAGATGCTAGGGTAGTGGTATCAGAAAATTGCTTCGGACTAAAAGGTCCAACAACTTTGAACTTAGGGTCTATTGAAGCCATTAACTCACCACCCATGATAATTTTATGTAAACGTTACCTAACATTGAAAACGGCACTGAATCAATGAGAGTATTAGTATCACTACTCTCTCCCAAAGTTCCAGCAGCCGTATTTATTGTAGCAGCCAATGTAGTAGTATCACTGAACTCTTTTGGAGAAAAGGGTCCAATAATCTTGTACGATGTTGCTATGTTAGCCACTTAATCACCGCCTTAATTGCGGCGACCAAAAGCGTACCATGTTCCATCTTGACCTGCAACACTTTGTATTACTAATGTAGAACCGTTGATTAGGGAGAAAACTCCGTCAACTCCAGCCCCTGTGCCAGCAGTAGAAGAGCCAGCATTCGCACTGGCTCCTATAATTCCTGCCAACATTGAAGAAAGGTCGATGCTTCCACCTGTATCACTTCCTCCGTTAGTAAAAGTTCCAGTAACCATCAAAAGGTCACCAATGTAATGCGGTCTTGTGTCTATTGTACTTGCAAATGCCATAATTTATCACTCCATATTATTATCTGTTGTTTCTTCCACAACGGCTTCTTCTATAACTTCTTCTATAACTTCTTCCTCTATTACTGGTTCTTCAATAGGTTCTTCAATAATTTCTGGTTCTAGTACAGGAGGGTTTAGATGTTCATCTACCATTGTCAAAAGAGTTGTTTTTGTTTTGTATGTGCCGGACAAGTCTACTCCTTGTTCACCTAGCCATTTTACGATGGCTCCCCTTCGCCATGAAGCGTCGGGTATGCCGTCGTTTCCTTCATCTCGGTGAACTGCTTCACTTCCTTCTACGGTGAAATAAGGGGTAACTAAGTATCGGCTGAACTCGTCAACCCATGCTTGAGTTACTTCCCTTACTTCTCCGCGTGTAAAGTCCGGGCTATACGCATCAGGGCTTCTTCTATAGAAAGAAGGACCATTATATCGTACAGTCGGCATACTTTATTCACCTTATTCTACAATCATCCAGCATGTAACTAATGCGTCAGATGTGGATGTAACTTTGAAAGTAGCAACACCAGCAGCACTGATTGCTTGCTTTAGTGTTACACCTGCTGCTGCTGTAGAATTGTCTCCAATAATTACAGCCTTAATTTTTGTTGCATCTCCACTTAATGTAAGTGTTTCATCGTTAGCAAGTGCTGTAGTGAATCTACCGCATACTAATTTTGCACCACCTGTTGCATTAGTTGTGTTACTGTTTTTTGCTTGGAATCCAGCGAGGCCTCCGGGATATGTCCCGGCTGCTGCTCCACCGTCTAACCATGCTGTGTCGTCTACTGATGTTCCTGCGTATAAGTCCAGATTGAAATCTTCTGTAAATACCGCACTTCCGCTTGTTGTATATGTAATTGCCATACTTCATCACTCCTATTTATTGTAAGTCCCTCACACTACCATGAGCACCAAAGAAAGTGGTCCATACTTCACCCATGGTTCTGTATAGTCCTTCTTGGCCCAGTCTGTTAATTGCGAATGGGTCACCTGTTTCGATACCACTCTCATAATATTGTGTAGGAATTGCTGTACTAAAGTAAACGTAGTCTGTATCTAAGAAGTACATTCTACTGATTCCGTCTTTAGGTACATCCTTGGAAGGAATAATTGGTACACCGTTGTATGTTGCAACAATGAAACCAGCCTCGATTCCCGGTACACCCTTTACTCCGTTGTAAGTAGGTGTAACTCTCTTCTCTTCCATGAATCTCTGTTGTGACTGCAATAGTTGTTGTAGTCTCATTAGAGTATCATATCCAGTTAGAATAACTTTCGGGTTTCCTCCACGTTCCCAGATGTTCTGGAAAAGTGTATCTAATTGGTCCAAAGAAAGGTTCCTGTTAGCACTGCTTCCGTCTGCGTTATCTTCAGCAAAAGCCCAAGTGTTAGCACTTCGGTCAATTGAGTAGATATCTTCATCACCAGCATCGTAGTGAGTACCAGATACCATTTGGTTGTTTCCGACAGTAATTCTATCCAAAGATTCGAAGTTGTTACCAGCAACGGTAGAAGCATCTGTTAGAAGCATCTTGTTTACCATTTCTGCGTGGTGCTTACCCATTTCTTCTTTCATTACTGAACGAATGTCACCAAGACCGTCATCCTTGTCTGCAAGGAAGATTGCTGTCTCAGACATATCGAA
>TARA_R100001163_G_scaffold18303_1_pt1 | contig 23775 bp, 24 predicted proteins | sample TARA_R100001163 | Tara Oceans TARA_R100001163 (sample SAMEA2621285) | marine metagenome | biome: marine biome (ENVO:00000447); feature: deep chlorophyll maximum layer (ENVO:xxxxxxxx); material: "saline water (ENVO:00002010), including plankton (ENVO:xxxxxxxx)" | depth 120 m
AAAAGGCATAGCAAGAGGCGACACACCCCTATCAACATTCATGGTGAGGGTGGTAGCCATGAGTTCGATGATACCACCATCATTGCGTACAAGGCGTATTGGCGTACCCATCAGTACCGCCCCCTCATAGTTGAGCCGCCGATGTTGCGAGCCATCTCTTGTTGAATCATATTACCAATCTCACGGGCCAGCGCACGCTTGTCAGTGCGGTCTGTGATGCCCGATGCGTTCACGGTGACATTGACTGTACCACCACCCATACCAGCACCACTTGGGTTGTTGCGCTGGCTTAGAGGAACAACTGCTTCGGGACCATCTTCACCAATCATGGCGAGTGTGGGCTTATTGACAATACCACCCTTTGCAAGCGCAGGTATTTGTAAATCAGTGAGGTCAAGACCAAATGTGTATTCGGTACCAGTAATTGGATTAGTGAGTGTTTTTGTGAATGAAATGGCCGACATAATAGAGTTGAAGGACTCAATAAGGAAATTTAAAGGTGCTTTAAGCACATCACCAAGTGTCACACCAAGGTCAGTAAAGAAAGACAAGACACCTGTACCAACATCTGCAAAAACTCCTAATGGGTCCGTCACTAAATTCTTAATGAAGTCCCACGAATCACCAACAAGGTCAATGCCGAAGTCGATGAAATCTCCGATGGATATGTCAAACACACCTTGGAATAAATCAGCGATGAATTTGAATGGTTGAGGGAACTCACCAATCATCAAATCAATGCGGTCACCAATACTGAAACCAGCAAACGCTCCGTCACCAGTCATAAAGTCGATAGTTGTGGTGAGCCAATCGGGAAGGTCAAAAGCGAAATCAAGCCTCTCGGAGAGGGAGAAGCCCGCAAATGCACCGTTTCCAAGAATGAAATCAACCGTGGTCAACAACCAATCGGGTAAAGCAAACTCAAAAATTTCACCCCAACTTGGCATTTCAAAGTCGAACAAATCAACCCAGTATTGCTTGGTGAACACATCGGGTACATCGGGTACTAAGTCCCATACAGCCACAAGCCACCCAACAACAGTTTCACCTATACTCGTGAACAATCCTGTCCAAAAGTCAATTGTAAATACCGATGGTATTTCCTGTATTAAATCCCATAATCCTCCAAGCACACTAAGTGCTATTTCTCCAATACCTGTAAAAACAGCACCAACCATTTCTTTGAATGCCGTCCAGTTTTCCTTTAAGGCATCTACAGCATTTTTAACAGGTTGAATGAATTTATCATGAAAGAATTGGCCCATGTCTTTGAATGCTTGAATTGCTGATTTTCCTATGCTGATGAACTTAGGGCCAATACCACCAACCAACATATTCATATTGGCAATCAAGGAAATCAACGACATTTTTTCACTCCCAATCTAAAAACGAATAATCCAGTCCGACTACTTCCCTATCTCCGCTTTTCGCCTGTTGTTTCTTACGCTCAATTTCCTTATTATTCTCTTCGGTTGATACCATCGCCCAAACAAGGGATTGCTTGAACAAATGAGGGGGCATTGAATACACTTCCAAGAGGGATATACTGAAATGTTTTGCGATGATATAAGCCCAAAGTTCTATTTGAGTTGCTATGTCTTCAACACTATCGTACTTGTCCTTCTTGAGAAATTTATCGACCCTCATTCGGTCGGCTTCATAAACCCCCCTTGCAAAGCCTCCGCCAACTCTTGTGGTTGTGGTAGCACCTTACAGACCTGTTCTCCAACATGGCCTTTTAGGGAAAGTAATTCATCAGTATTTAGACTGGGGTTTGTTTTGGTAATCCAATTGGAGAAGGCAAACTTCCAATATCCTGCTAAGTCGAGTGTCACATCGCCTTTTTCAACACGGAGCATGTGTTGTGCCGCCGCTTGAATGTCAAGGAAAGATATGTCACGAACCCATACTTCAATCGCCTGTGATTCATCAATCGGAATCACATGCTTCGTAGTATCATCATTCTTCAATAACAGGCTCTTGTTCGTCACTATCTTTTGTTTGCTCATTTAGTTCCTCTCCAATGGATGCGGCTACCTCTTCGGTAGGGGCTTCCGAGTCACCTTCAAGGGCCGTTTCTACAACGGGGCTTTCGGGTTCCTCTTCGGGAATGATACCCTCATCATCTTGCTTTAATCGCAAGACAATTTGGGCCTTTGTACCGTACACTGGTAGCCCACGCTCTTTGCAAAGCGCACGCAGTTCAGCAACGGTTAGTGAATCGTATTGTAATAGGTCTTCGTTGAAGGGGTTAATTGGCTCTTTATCCAACAGTGGAGCAGGAGCGTCTTCAACAACCTCTTCAACAGGTGTGAGAAGAGTTTGAACATGAGCATGAACAGCATGGTTATCCATGAGAGTAATCATATCGTCTGTAAATTCGATACCGTTAGCCTCACACACCCAACGGGCATATCCGAGTGCTCCAAGACGGCGGTATTTTTGCAATGATTGTTTCATAATTTCACCTCAAAACTTAGCCATTGGTTCACGAGCCAAGACCTTGATAGCCTTTGGCATGATTTTGAGTGTGGATTTTACCATACCCTTGTCTTCGGGAATTTGCAGTGGTGCTTCAATGATGTAGTAATCATCAATAAGTACCACCAATTTTTCGGTATCAGCATCAGCAGTGGTACCAGTTTTGTTCTTTTCAAACTCAATGCGGATTTGATTTGGTGCAGTTGCATCTCCTTCACTACCTACGCTAAACTCCACACCACTTCGCATTTTGTGATAGAAGAGTGGGTCGTCCACACCAATTTCCATGGTCATTTCGTAGGAGGTCTGTCCTTCTACCATGAGTGTGGCGTTTCGTGCGCCAGCGAATGGCACTTGGTCGCCGTATGCGGAAGTCGCTTGATAATTTCCATTGATGGTGTGGAATGCTTGCATACCCGTTTGGCCAGTCAGTGTAAAGTTGAGAACTTGAGCAACTTGTTGTCCAGCCAACTTGATACTTCCATTGTAAAACATGTATGGCTTTTGTGTTCCTTTACCGATGCCGGACGCTATACGGTTTGTTGCGGTGTTAGCAGTATCATCAAACATACGGTGGGAAGAATAACGGGTAATTGGTGTGCCTTCCAATCGTCCTGTATCAGTGTAGCACAGGGCGGCGTTGAAGTTCACAGCCAAGCGAAGAGCGGCATCATTGTCGGTCGTGAGGGTAAAGTCGGTGACCTTACATCCACGGAACACACGAGTCAACTCTTTGGTATCTCCCACACCACCATCGGTGGTTGATTCATCCGAGTCCATATCTCGTCGGCGTTGTGATACTTCAAGAGCAAACGAAGGCTGTGTACTGCGTGAAAAGAGAACACGAGTCACAGGGTCAGTGATTGTTCCTGTAGAACTTATCGCTACTGGGTTAGTGGTTGCACTGTCCAATGCTCGTATTTCAACGGCAGTAGAATTTGCGTGAGGATAAGATAGTGGTTCATCCAAGTACAGGATGTTGTCAACACTTGAAACACCAATAATTCTTCGCACTTCATTAGCCTGTGCTGTATCAAAGATATTATCAGTAAGTGCCGTGCTTCTATCCCAAGCACCACCGCTTGGTTCATGGTCACTTACAATTGGAACGAGTGTTGAGTCTTGAATCTCTACATAATCTCCCACTTCAATTGTTGTGCTTCCGGGTGTTTTGTCACTCACTTTAATGTGAGATTGACCGGCGAATGTAGCACCATCAAGAGTATCTGTAGAATCGCTTGCTAAAGTTGATGCAATTAACTCATTACCAAGACAGTATTTGAGCCAACGAGCGGAGTGCATAGCAACTTCAAACGAGCCACCTTCGTTGGTCAGTTTGCCGGGAACTTGTACGCTTACATCTCGGCCAAGACCAACTACATGGAAACGCTTCAAATCCACCTTTGTTTCGGGTAGCGTAAGAGCGGAAGCGATACCCAAAAACTGGTCTGTTTTCACAGATTCACCCGCAGTAGTGTGAGTCATGTCTTTGTCCATAGGGGGTGTCTTGTAGGGTAGAATATGCAATGTGTCGTTATTTCCCAAATTACCATCGCTACTAACCATACCGGGAGATATTTTCATGGTGGCTCCATCATTTTCAACAATGGTAAAAACACGACCGCTGTTATCGCTACCGGGTAAATCACCATCAGCAATAGCACTGGTCGCCTTTTCCCATATGACCTGCGAACCAACAAGCATGTTTTTTGGGTATCTCAGTTTTGCACTGCCATCAAAAAGAGTAGAATTGTTTTGACTTGAAAAGGTAATCGTGGTAATACCACCCGATGTAGCAATGTGGATGTTTGCATCCGTATTATCACGAATCATCATACCCGTTTCGGGTGCGAATGAAACTTCTGCTAAGTCGCCCTTGTACACTGTTGATGGCATGTTTGTTCACCTATGGTATTAGTTCTGCAAGTATCACGACTTCAATTTGGAAAGTCATACGGAAAAGAAATTTGCTTCGGTCACTCAAATCGGTGCGGGTTTTGAACACCAGCCGGTCGAAGTTTGTGCCGTCACCTTTTCTTTTTGTATGTACCAACCTCCGCACTTCGTTCTCAAGGGCTTGTAAATGCTTGCGCCCCTTAATGGTTCTCACATCAACGGTTATATTTATGCGTGTCGTCACAAAGTCGTAAAATAGTTCCGGTGCTTCTTCGTTATGCGCTGTTTCATACAACAGGACATAATCATGCTTATCCAAATCAAGACGCTTGCCATGTTCGGCTGTGGTGTCAGCAATATCAACCACTACAGGGCGGTAGTTGCTGGTGTTCCCACGGTTCCAATCAGTTTTGAAAATGTTGATGAGAGCATCTAAACCCTCGGTCCATGTTGCTACCATCACAATCCCTCCTTCTCAATGATTTTCTTAAAGTCAATTGGTACAAAAAAACCATTATCGAAGCGCATATTGTAGCGTTCAAGGTCGGGGTTTTGACGCATCATAGCGTTGTCTGTCGCTTCTTCGATTGATTTAATTTCTAATTCAGTAGCAGGGTTGCCTGTACTGTTGTTGATAGGTACACCATCTTGAATTGAAAACCCTTTGGCACCAGCCTCAATGCGCTCCATTTGCTCACGAAAAGCGGCAGGTTGTGTCGTAAATTGTTCACGAAATTGTTGTTGCATTTGCTTATCTTTCTTGAAAATTTCTTCAATCATACGCAGATGAATTGTTTCACCTTGCTTGAGAAAATCACGCTGATTCACTCAAACACCACCATTTCGATGTATTTAGGGAGTGTTCGTTCAATTTCTGCTTGATACAGTTGTACCTTGCTTGCAAGGTCAATGTTCTGTGTTCCTTCGGGAATCAACACACTACGGTCATCAGCCATCAATAGTTCGATAGCAACCATCTTTGTACAAATGTCCTCGATGGCTTTCTCAACATATCGCTCACCGTAGATGTAAGCCACCTTGATAGCGTTCCACTCAAAGAATGGATAAGAGTTGTTGAAGTAAATGATACCCATTTCATGGTCAATCCACCAGTCTCGCAGACGGCCTACATCGCCACTGCCACTACCACCCTGTAAGTCAACAAGGAAAGACTTCTGTGTGATGGTACCTGTGATGGCTCCCAAACTACCTGTGACAGCCACGCATCCTGTAAAAGATGTAGCGGTTTTTCCTGTGTAGCGGAACACATCACCACTTGCATCTATGGCCACACCAGCATTAACGAAACCAGTAGTTGATGCTACATTGATAGTGGTGCTGTCAAGGCTTGAAAATGTAGTGCTGTTGCTTTGCACTTGGTCGAGTTCTATGTCGCTTGAGGTGGTGACGATGCTACAAACCTCACCAGCCTTGACAGGGCGCATGGAAGTGACCTTCACCACTCCCGTACCATAGTCGCTGTTGGCTGATGCCAAGAACTCGTTGTGAACGGCTACATTTGAAGTTGAACCCTCCAAAATAAATGCTGGTGAAAATTCTACAGCCGCTTTGTCTACCCTGTCCTCTTTGTTGATGAGGTCAGCAAAGTTTTGGGCGACGGTGGTGGCATCAAAATCATCACGCCACTGTCCTGTCCCTGTGCCTTGTGCGAGTGTTGCTACACTGCCGTTGCCGGGTGATAGATAGATGGCCGCTGATGAAAGGCTTGACACATCGTTGAACTTGATACGAACCTCGGCCCCGCAAATCTCACGATAGTCATCACCTTGCCACAACTCAATGCGTAGCATTTGCTGTATATTGCGGAATAGAAGAGGACTGGTACCGACATAATCAGTGTAGTATCGTCGTCGGTATGGTTTGTATGTATCGAAATTGATGTATTCAGCGGCCACTAAATATGGTCGCCATGCGTTGCGTGTCATGTTGTCAATGCGGTCTTGCATCTTGAGAATGACATGCTCAACCTTTGCTTTGGTCATACCACGAGTACGACCGTTAGTGAATGATGCTTGGTTTTGTACATAGCCGTTGTCGGCCACTTGGTAATCTGCGGCTGTCAGTGTCGCACCAGTGAATGTGACCTTAACATGTCCAGCCTTTCCTCCCGTACCCTTGGTTATCGAGGCTATTGTCAAATCTTCTTCGCCCAGTGGGTCAGCATCACTGTACACACGAATTTTGTCGCCTACGCTAAAGCCGACTTGTCGTAGTTCGTTTCCTGTGATATACACAGCGTCAGTATCAGCATCAGCACTCATCAAGATAGCATCTTGCGGCCCAATGTCCAATAGGTCAGCAACTTGTTGAGCGGTACAATATACAACAGCAGACGGGTCAAGTGGCCGGGTTTCCGGCTCACCGGGACTGAACACTACTGGCATACATTACCCTCCCTCATGGATTATATTGATTCATTCCTTGTCGTAGTGTAGGTGCTGGTATGCTTGCCGCAGGTGGCATTCGCATGTCATTTTCAGCAATGAGTTGAGCAAATGCTAATTCATCGGGGGTAAGAAGTTGATTATCTTCGGGTTCTTCTTGCATGAGTTGGTAGTCTTCCATCACATTAGTTCCCAATTGACTGTAAGGATGCGGTCTTTCTGCCCGCATTGGGTTCTCACCGTGTCCTTTCGGTACATACGGATTTTCACCATATCGGAAAAACTTGTCATTAGGGCCGTGTTCTTCACCGGGCATTCGTTGGAACTCTCGTCTATTACCAGCATCAGCGGGGAAACGAAGACTTTGTAAATACTCTTGTTTTGGGGTCGGTGCTGGATTATACGGCTCTTGCTTTAACACACTCCAAGCATCACGCATAGGAATTTGGCGAGAGGTCATGATACGGCGGAGGTGTTCAGCCTCGGCATCGGGGTTGAACTCTTCTTCTTGTTGTAATAGTTCCTTTGTTCTTTCTTCGGAGGGCATATCCTTCCAAGTCACCTTGTTGTTTGCATGAAGAAAACCTTCTTCGGGCGGCATACCATCACGGAGTTTGCCTTCACTGTCAAACAAATCGGGTGTTCCACCCATTGCTCGTTCGGTTTCAGCACTGGAAGCGTCAGTAATATCAGCAATGTCTTCTGCACTCATAGGGTCACTCAACGAACTTTCCAAGTTTTGCCCCTCAAAGGGTACTCTTTCGTTCATGAACTTGAGTCCATGTTCCTCCGGGTTCTCTACAGCGTCCCTCATGAGCATATCACGGGCTTGAGTAAATTGTTCTCCACTTGCATCGCCACCAGCGGTTCGCAAACTTTCAGCGGCTTTTTTGTTCGCCCACTGTTGAAGACGAACTTCTTCACCATCATTGGTAAGAATTTTCTGCCGGTGCGGCCTCATTGATTTAATTAGAACTTTCATATCTACAACCTCTTTGATTCGTCACGATGACCCATATTGTATTCCATTGGTTTGTCACAAGCACCACATGTGGCTCTCCACATAAAGTGAAGGAAACCGCAATGGGTACAGCGTGTACCTGCTCCGATGTTAAGCACATCACCTATTTCTTGATTGCGCTTTCGCTGTGCACTCGTCACACCGCTAAGTGGACTCTTGGTGTTTGAAACCACATCACTTCCATATTGGAAGTCAGCCTTACGGTCTTGCTTTCCAGCACGAACAATGTCACTCAAGTCAATGTTTCGTACATCAAACCCCATACCTACTCACCTCAAGCGAGTTGGTATGTCACCATGACAAAGATATTGCCTAAAACAGGGAACACTTCGGTATCAATCACAGAACTCGTACTGCTCGAATCATTAACCGCTTGGATGAGGTCTTCTACAACACCCGCCCATGTGGTGGGTGAACTCACTTCTTTAGGAGAGAAAGGGCCGAAGCACTTTACGCCAATCTTGGTTAATGTTGCCATCGTTAGTCACCTCAAGAGCGGCGACCAATTGCGATGAATGTACCTGCTTTGACAGGGAAACCACCATTACCAGCGGCAATGAGTAGGGAAGTACCGTTGATAAGACACAAGTTGTTGAAGTGAACATCTTGTGCATCAGCCGCACCGCCTGTGTCAGTGATTCCCACTGCTGAAAGTGCACCAGCACCGTTAGTGCCAGCGAAGTCGATGCTTGAGAGTTGAGAACTCAAGTCGATAGTAAGCGTTCCTGTGTCACCTGCGGTATAACTACCTGTGATAATCATTCGGTCACCGAAAACGGTTGGTCTTGGGTCAATTGTTGCTGTACTTGCCGCCATATTTTTTCACCTTATTCATTTGTTGTGTTTAGATGCCCTTCAACGAGAGCAAGGGCGGCGGTCTTCGTAAGATAACCGCTACCCTTGCTTACTTCGTTGTCGGTCAACCACTTAAGGATTGCCTTTCGTGACCAACCGTTGTCGGGGATTCCGTCATTGCCACCGTCAACGGTGACTTCTTCATCGCCTTCAATTTTGAAGTGCCTTTCCGGTAGCGAATGTCGCCACTCGTTTAGCCACTTTTGTGAAACTTCCACCACTTCACCACGAATCCAAGAGGTAGCCGAATCTCTTCGTCGCCTCTCAAAGTAAGGGCCGGTGTAAGTCACTGTGGGCATCTAATCACCATCAGTTGAGCATCATTACGGTCACTGTACCTGCACCAGCCGCTTCACCGTGAAGGACGATTGCAGGAAGAGCCGCACCAGTCTTAGCGGCAGGAGCCGCACCTGTGTTAGTGAAGGAAGCAGATAGAGTCTTGTCGGCTACTGCGAAAGTAGTACCGAGCACACCGATGAGTTTTGAACCCCCTGCGGTGATAACCAATACTTGTTCTGCCGCATCTGCCAAGGTGAACCCGATGGTCACCAAGCGCATAGAACCAACTGCGTTGCCGTCAGTGTTCTGTGCGGTGAATCCAGTAAGTGTGCCGGGGTATGAACCACCAGCATTACCATTCAACCAACCAGTTTCGTCAACTGGTGTTCCGGTTCGCATGTCGAGGTCCAAAAGAACCGATACGGTTCCGCTGGTGAAATCGCCGTCATCGAACGAAATTGTCAAGCCTTTTTGCGTCTTAGTTTCTGTTGCCATATTATGTCACATCCATGTTTTTTTGCTTTCAACCCTCACTTTAGGTCACGGATAGAGCCGTGTCCTCCAAAGAAAGTCGTCCATAGTTCTCCCATGGTTCGGTACATACCTTCTTGTCCAAGTCGGTTGATAGCGAACGGGTCACCAGTTTCGATACCACTTTCGTAGTATTGGGTTGGAATTGCGGTAGAGAAGTACAAGTAATCCGTATCGAGGAAGTACATTCTGCTCAAGGTGTCTGTTTGAACATCCTTAGATGGGATGATTGGAACACCATTGTAAGTTGCGACGAGGAAACCGGCTTCGATACCCGGAACACCCTTCACACCGTTGTAGGTAGGAGTGACTCGCTTCTCTTCCATGAATCGCTGTTGCGACTGTAGAAGTTGTTGCAAGCGCATCAAAGTGTCGTAGCCCGTAAGGATAACCTTCGGGTTGCCACCACGAGTCCAGCACTTTTGGAACAAGTCGTCCAAGTGGTCGAGCGAAAGAGTTCGGTCAACACCGGATGCCTCGTTGTGTTCTGCAAGTGACCAAGAGTTTGCACTTCGGTCAATGCTGTACATGTCTTCTGCGGAGCCACCGGAAGCACCAGTGGTCACTCGGTCGAGTGACTCGAAATCGTTGCCAGCGACAGTTGCTTTGTCAGTAGTGAGCATCTTGTTGATGTGCTCGGCGTGGTGCTTACCCATTTCTTCCTTAAGGATTGCACGAATGTCGCCAAGTCCGTCGTCCTTGTCGGAAAGGAACATAGCGGTTTCGCTCATGTCGAAGGTGTGAACCACAGTCTTCGGCTTTGCGGCAATGTGCTGGAAGGTAGGTTTGGTGGTGTCCGGTAGGGTTGCGTTTTCTGCAACACCGCCGCCAACCGTGAAGGAAGGACGGGCGGTGATAACTCGCCAACCACTGCGTTCCCAAGGTCGCTTTGGAAGGATGGAGAAGGCGTTGAACTCTTGGTTCAACTGTGACCAAACTTTGCGACCGTAAATTGCTTGGTAAGTACCAGCGGTAGTCGAAAGCATAGGTGCGTCAGCCTTGAGCAACTCGCTACCGGAGTAGGAGTAGCCCATGGCGGTACCTGCGCCGTAGTAGTATCGTTCCATGTCTGTAATGTTTCGGATATAATCTCGTGCCATAATTGTTCACCTCATTTATTTTGTTTTTCAAGCCCCTCGCAAGGTTCGCTGTGCAAGCGTGTGAACCTCATCCCAACCCATGTTGGCGAGGTCTTGCGTGGAAGGGACATTAACCGAAGTTTCCGACTTGGCGATAGTGGTTGAAGCACCACTGCCGATGTTGTCGATGCGCTCGGAAAGTTGCTCGATGGACTTCACGATTTCCGAAAGTGGTTCTCGTGCGTCGAATGCGGCCTTTTCTGCTTGGGACTTTGCGACTTCCATTTCTTCTTGGAATCGCTTTGCAAAGTGCCCTTCAAGGTCGTTGCGGAAGTATTGTTCTTGTGCGGCGGCTTTGTAGACTTCGTAAGCCGCTTCAATGTCAGCATCGCTCACATTGTCGTTGTTAAGGTAGCCCTTAGAGAGTGAAGCCGGTCCCATTGCACCAGCAGGTGTTTTTCCACCGGATGCTGTGATAGCGTTAATTGCACCAGTTGATGGGCTTCCGTTCTCTTGTCCTCGGCCACGGACTTGACCACCGAAGTAGTCAGCACCGTCAACGGCGTCGGGGTTGTCGAAGCCACCAAGTTGTGCCTTCTCCAAGTTGTCGAAGTGTGCTCGTGCACCCATGGTGTCAACACCAGCAGACTTGAGAGTGTTTTCCATCCAAGATAGGTATTCGGAAGAAATAACATCGCTGTATTCACCCTTGTACATCTTTTCATCATCTTTGTCTTCTTTCATGTCGTCACCTTTTTCTTCGGTTTTCTTTTCCTCTTTAGGTTCATCGGAGCCTTTTTTGCCCTTCATGTGCTCACGGAGTGCAGGAGGTAGTTCTCCTTTTTCCATTGCGTCCAATCGTGCTTCAAGCCTCGACATAATGCCGTTCAAATCACTGTTATCGTCTGTCATAGTAGTGTCCTCCTTCAAAATTCTAAATTGTGCTTCGGGATTGATACCCTTTTCACAAATTGTCACCTCATGCAGTTCCATTTTTGAAATCTCTTGGTAGTCGCCTTTTTCCATGTCGGACTTTCGCACTCGCTTGAATGCTTGTCCTCCAATGGAAAATCCACGAAGGTTGCCCTTACGGATTTCAGCGGCTACTTCACGAGCCTTCTCAATATCATTGCGGAGTTGTACAACAACGAACATTCCTGTGTCATCCACTTCGGATTTCCACATTCGTCCGTTAGAATCAATGTAGTTGTCAATCACTTCACCAACTTGAATGTTGGAGTGTGCCAATTGTACATTGCGGTATTTGTCACCTTTCATGAACCCGTCAAAAGCATCTCGTAGTGCTCCACGGGTAATAAGGTCACCTTGCTTGTCAACAAGTTCAACCGATGCGTAGCCAGCAACAACCAAGTCGCTACCACTCTTGAGTAGAGTGATACCGTCAGTAGGCCGTTGAATAGCGAGCATTAACCATCCAACTGATTGTTATGGTATTTATACCACACGCTATGAGTGAGATACCAATGGCTGTCCATCCTCGTAGTCTATAGAGAGATTTTCACCTTCATCAGTTTGTAGTTGAATGTGGTTCAGTCCTTCCTTTTTCTTCTCTTTCTTTTCATCAGTAATTTTCTTTTCACCGCTAAAATCGGGAAGAGTTGAATCGTCACGCAACTTAGTGGGGCCACGAGGTGATTCTTGCGGAGTTCCAACATCTATTCCAAGACCCTTTGGCCCTGTCCATGTCATACGCTCTTTAGCAATTTTATCCAGTGCTCTTGTGATTATTTCCAACGCTTTCTTGGTTTGATTGGGCTTAAGCAAACGATTCTCGTCATCATCGTCAATGATACCCGCACTATTTTCTTCCATTTGCGCTTCAGTTGGTTTCTTCGGCATATCAACTTCGGTTGCTTTTGTCAAATATCCTTTGAGCATAAGAGGTGCTACAGAAGACCAGTATGGCATTAAACTTTCAGCCAACACTACAGGATAGTCCGTTTTTGTAAGGTCACCCATTGTGCTCTTTGGTGTGTGTAAGCACCACATGTCACCGATTTCTTCGATTTGATAACGCACTGTATCAACATCTTTGAGAACAATATGTACTTCATCGTCAACATATTCAATGTCGTGTGGAATAAGAATTGGAGTGAAAGACTTAGTAATCAAGTCGAGTGATTCTGTGCTGGCGGCTCCTTCACCTTCACCATCCCCTTCAATCTCTTTGAATTGTACATTGTACACTGGGCGGTTTTTACGATTCTTTTTCGATATACCTGTTATTGATGCTCGTACAATATCACCCACCTTGAACACCTTTTGTTGATTGTGTGAAGTTCCTACATCCATGTAATGTTCTCCGTTGAGTTCCACAGCCCTGTTTCCAAGACCTTCGATTTCAAGAATAGGACCAGCACCAAGTTGGTATGTGTAAGGGCCATTACCTCTACGGTCAAGAACAATGAAATTGAAATCACGAGTATTTCTATAGAGAATCCACTTAGGGTGTCTGCGTTCACCACGCATGTATGTAGACTTGTTATCACGAAGTAGAATGTTGTCATGGTCTTCTTTGAGGTTCTTCACAGCATCCTCTAACCCCTCATCATCAGTCATACGAGTATCATGTGGACCGGGTACAATGACATGTTCTTGACTATCAAACTGTGAGCGTAAGATTTTCAATCGCTCAAACAAAGCCATTTCAGCAACATTCGTATCGTCGTAATTGAGTATGTCAATGATGTTGAGTTCCTCTTCCCCAAGAATCGCATCCAATGTGTAGTTCTTGTCACTCATTTTATCCAGTGCTTCTTTAGTTGCTTTACGAAGCCCTTTCTTTTTACCATCCTCATTATACGCTGTGATTTCATCATCTTTGCGTACAATGATGATTCGTTGACCATCGTACCATTTACTCACTACCCATGAACCAGTAAAACCTCGCAAATGTTCAAGGTCGCTCATTTCAAAAATACGATGCATAGGTCGTACAGGAGGACTCCATTTCGCATCATCACTCTTCGACAATAAAACATCGGGGTCAAGTAGCGAAGTAATCAAATTTGTCATTTCACTGGCGGCGACAGTGTAAGGAACCTCGCTGGCAGTTTCAGCGGTTTCCATGTTCATACTTTGATGAGGATTGTCGGGGTACATTGGTGGTGGTGCATTCGACCATACATTTTGTACAGTTTCTTTCCCATGTACCATCTCGGAAAGTTGTTGAGGAACACTGTGGTAAAGACCCGTACTCACATTACTACCAACTACAACATTACCTTGTGCGTCAAATTCAGCACCAATAGAAGGTGTTGCTTCATAACCATGATGCCATGCTCCCGAATCAAACATATCCATTATTGAGCCGTTGTTTGGATTTGGAGCACCCACAGGTCGCTGTCCCATGCTTGCAGACTCAACAATTTCTTCACCGGGTGTAAAGATACCCTCTTCATCGTCTAAAACACGAGGGTCGAAATGCACAATGGTATCAAGGTGATTTTTTGTTTCGTTTGTTTTACGAGCCTTTGTTTTACTACCAAATCCTTTTGCATTGTGCACATCTCCACTTACCACTCCAAGACCTGCCGCTAACATGGACATTTGAAATTGTTGCGGATTGAGTTGCATGGCAACACCACGAGGAATGGAATGCGAAGGGTGAGTTCTCCATTGTTTATGGTCAAAGTTTTGCTGTGCTTCTTGAATGGCGTTATGATAACCGTTCTCTCTCACACTTCGATAAAACCTTTCTTCGCCACTTAGTTCATCTTCCGGCTTACTCATCAATTCTTCACTTGAAAAGTGGTCAAGATTGATACCTTGAAAGCCCTCCACCTTACCACTGGTAAGAATGTCTTTCACAGTCGAGGCGAAGAGCGGTGTGTTTGCTTTCGTAGAAGCCTCGATGAGTTCTCGTGCTTTTTCCTTAGCAACAGGTGTGGCCTCTACATTAAGAATTTTCAACACTTCGGGTACACTCATGTTCCCATCAATCATTTTACCATCTGTGGAAAGATGATTTGCTACAGTGGAATGGAATGGTACATTCCCTTTCCCCTTCACCTTTGATTCAACATCAATACCGTAATTTGTAGAGTGAATACCATGAACAGAATGAGGCACAGAAAGTATGTATCGTTGAGCGTCACGGAACAGTTGTGCGTTGTTATCAATGAACTGTTGTGGATTGTCCGGGTTAAATGCATCGGGGTCATGCTCAAGGTACTTAGGAAGAATAATATCACGAGCCACTTGAGCAATTGTTTGTCGATGCCCTGTCATTAAAGAATGAGTTCGATTAGCATCTTTTTCCCAATGTGAAGTAGGTTTTTTTGCACTAATTTTAGATTGTATATCAGCAAGTTCGTTTTCTTTACCCATTATTTCTTGTTGTAAAGACATTCTTTCTTCGGGGTTTTGACTCGATGCAAACGACTGGTTTAATTCAGTCAGTTCGGTCATTAACTCATTTTCTTTTTGTGATGCTGGTAAGTCACCGCCAAACTGCAACATTCTTTGAATAGCGTCGGATTCGCTTGAAGTGATTGTGGTTTTGTGTTTTTGATTCTTTTTCTTGGTTTTTATTTCATCATCAATTGTACCCATAATCGTAGAAATCGAATCCTTCAATTTACTCTTGTCAAACTCTCCAAGTCCTCGACCCATCATCGCACGATTTAATTCTTCATGATTATCACCATCAAGCAGATAATCCAATACGGCTTTCGGGTTTGTAGTGCCTAAAATCTTCGATGCTTGAGTCACAGCCGAAAGTCCATGATTCAAACTTGGATTATCCAACACTTGATTTTGTAGTGCATTGAAAGAATATCCACCAGCACCCCATCGCATGAAGTCCAAGAACTCGTCTTTAGAGACACCACCACTAAATGCTTCGTCACCACGCAGGAAATCTTTCACGGCCATCATGTTCTTCATAGCGGGCGTGTTAATATGATTCATACGACCTCCAAGTGTTTCGATGAAATGTGCTAATTGTGCGTTTTTATGCATATTTGTATCACTTGGTGACGAACCATATCCTGTGTGGCCACCAATGTTAAGTGTAGGATTACTACTATGAGGGAATTGCATCGGTTGTAAATGAGTACCATAACGATTCTTTCTTTCTGCGGCACTTAAATGTCGTATAGCATACTCGTATTCGGGGTGTAAAGAAGATTTATGTTCAGTATAATTATTCTTATCAGTTGCACCCTCTCTCCCTTTATGCTTCTTTGAAGTACCAAACGGACTCAATAAGTTTTGAAGGAGTTCAGCATCGTTATGATACACAAACTTTGAACCCTTCTTACCACTCACTACTTCACCTATTACTTTAGATTTCAAAGGCATGAAATGATTTGCCAGCGTAGTGTTGTTTGGATTAGGGTGAATGTAATTGTTTCCACCATCGGAAAGTTCAGTGAATGGTGATAACCCATCTTCATTAGCGTGTGTGGCATGTAGCACTTCATGGTATGTAGAATGTGACATACCAGCACCACCTAAACTTTGAAACGGCGTGCTCCAAAACCTACCCGGCCCATATGTGAAATCTCCACTTTCTGCACTTTGCCAATATTCCGGTTTATCTTCATTTGGATGCGGGCCGTGTGCGGCGGTGAAGAAAGCCCTATGATTACGAACATCTTTTGCTATTTGATGCATTGAGCCTTGTGACTTACCTATCGCTTCAATGTATTCAATCATATCAGCAGAAACCACAGGTTCGTCTAATTTACCATGAATTGGATGGTCTGTTAAAAGTTCACGAGTCTTTGGGTCATACCCTGCTAAGTACAACAAATCTTCTTTCGACATTCTTATCTTATCAAGTCCATGACCCTTACTTTTCCCATGTTTGCGAGATGCATCAAGCAATTCATCAAAGTCCATTTCTTTCATTGGGTTTTTGTGTATGTCAAGGCGGGGAAGGCGACTTAATTTCCTCTCACCGTAATTGTCTTTGATTCTTTGAAGAATAAGTGATGCAATCGACTGGTCTTCAAACTCCGGTAATTTTTCATGAGAAAGTCTTCCTAATGCACTTTGGAGAAACATTCCCTGTTCCCCCTTAGTGTAATCATTATCGTTGTCTTCAAGACTATAATGAGCGTTTCTTCCCGGCATTGTCATTGGACGAGTAGCCCAGTTCATTTCGGGAGTCATACGCATAAGTGCGTTGTACTTGAGGCGAGCAGATGGTATCTTCTCTCCATTGGGGAGGGTAATCATATCATGTTTGTCCAGTCCCTTTTCATCTATGTGATTCATAACAGCAGTACGCTCTTCGGGATTTAACCACTCAAGGCCGAGCATGTAGCCAAGGTGCCCAAGATTGTTAGCATGTTCATCATATGTATCAATATTCAGTGTGGAGTCATTTGACACCCATTCAGCCGCTCTTTCGTCAAAGTGAGCCTCACGCATACGCTGTAATGCTTCTTTTGGCTCAAGACCCTCTTTAATCATCTCATCATATTTTGTTGAGTTGCTTCTTTGCCATCGGTGAAAGTCCCTTTCATACAAGTCGTGTTGGTGGCTTAACATCGTACCATGAGGTGTGATACTTCCAATAATGTTGACTTTTTTATCACCTGCTTGGTGACCATTGACTATAGGGTGTTTTGGGCCAATGTGTTTGAAGAACTCTTTTTCCATTTCCTTCTCTTTTTGCGAATTACCACCAAGGGTGTGAGCACGAAGCATTTCAATAAAGTGCGGTTGACCAGTCACAGCATTAGTACGAAGTAATGGATGATTGACTTCATGGAATGGAAAGTGGTGTCGCTGGTATGGGTGACGACCATCCTTTGGTTGGTAGTACGGCCATACTGCGTGACGCTGGTTCGTATTGACTGGTGATTGCAATCCATCTTTCCATACATGGTTTGTAGGTTCTCCGTGTGAATGTTGCATTGCGAATAGATACCCAATACCTTCGGGAAGATGATAATCACTTTCTACCCATGCCTTGGATGCTTCTTCGGGTGTTTTTAATGGGTTTTGATAGTCATACCCTTCATTTTTTATAATCAATTCAGCAGTGTTTTTCAATGACTTGTATAACGGCTCGGATGGTTTCACATCGAGGTTATCAAAGGCAAGAATGTATTCTGCCGCACTGGTACGAAGGTCAAGACCGTCTTCAAGAGATTTGAGCAGTTCGTTGCCGCAAATATAGAAGTGGTTTTTGTCCAATCAATCACCGCCAATCATAGCGATGTGAATTGAGGGCAAGCGTGTATATCCATACCATTGTGTAGCAAACAGCCACTTCTTTGTGTCCCACCACAAGTTCCACAAATCGTAGGTACGGCACTTTCTCGCATTTCCGATTTTGGATTCGCCATCATCGCTCACCAGCCGAATCTTCTCGCTCAACGCCTGTTCCAGCATGTGGGTTCATACGACCGCCAAGTTTGCCCATGTCAACTTTCTTGTTGTCTTTAGCACGCTTTGGTTTTGCATCTTCGGTTTCGATGGTGCGACCATTGGTAGTGAAATAACCACTCTTGGTTTGTCCACCTGTTTCGGACATGAAAGCAGGGTTCACATCAGTGATTTTTTCTGCCTTGAAACCCGGTTCTGCTTTAGCCATTTTGCCACCGCAACCCATCTTCATACATTGACCCATCTTGTTGAGTTTGCCACCTTTACATTTTGGACAATCTTCACCTTTTAACAAATTGTCAATTCGTTGTTCAAGTTCTTGTGCTTTAGCCAAATATCCGCTTTCTACTGGTCGTGGTTTCATTGTACTGCCCCCTTTGCTGTGTTTGCAATATCGTGAATTTCTTCCCACGACATATTGTGAATGTGTTCATTACTCATTGTACCAACCACCGGCTCTCCTTTGAGCAACGATGTGTTATCAAGTTCCATGTCAGCACGGAACGGGTCAACACTCAAATCACTTGTAAGTGGCGTGTTGACTGAAACAAGGCCCATTTTTTTGAGTAAATGTTGTGGATTATTGATGATTTTCTTCATAGCCTCATTTTCGGCTTTGAGAAGTAAAAGACTGTTGTCCATAACTTCCATCTTATTGATGAGAATACCCATCAATTGTTCAGCATTGGAAGTGTCGCTCATTCAATCACCTCAAACTTTACGACCGTATGAACCAGCAGAACGCTTGTAGTTTGGTGCGTGTCGTGTTGAAGACATGAAACCGAGTCGCTGTCCTTGTAGAGCAGGATTTTTATTGGATTCTGTTTGCATCTTCATCACAGGAACCCCACCAGCGTAAATATCTCGTGGACCTTGAGGTGTGCTAACACCTACAGATTTTGCAATTTCTCCTTGCAAATCTTCTGCAAGGAAGTCGCTCAACTTCTGCACTTCTGTGAGTTGTTGCTTTGCCATTTGACCATCACCATTCTCTAAAGCGGTGATGAATGCTTTCTGTGCTTGTTCCATTTTTCTTGCCATTGGGTGCATTTTCAATAAGTCCATGTTAATCCCTGCTATGTTTTGCTCATGCTATTCGTATTTAAGAAGGTTATTGACCACGAGGGCGTCTTGCGTCCAATAGCGCATTGCTCAAATTCTGTTGCATGGAAGGTTGTGGTCCTCGTTGTTGGACATTGCTAAACGGTGCTCCGCTACCCATACTCGCTCTTCTTTGAGGAGCGGCTGGTCCTCGGTTGCGAATACCTGCACCTTGACCACCGGGTTGTGGTGGTGGCATAATTTGTTGTGCGAGTTGCGGAGGCATCTGTGGACCTGCACCTTGCATCGGAGGCATACCCGGAGGCATACCCGGAGGCATACCCGGAGGCATACCCGGAGGTGGTGCTCCACCCGGAGGTGCTTGTTGTTGCGCCTGTGGTTCGGGTCGCTTGTAAGTGAAACGAATATCACGATTTGCTGTGTCTTCGATAAGTTCGGGCATGAAACCGAGTTGTGCCATACGCTGTGCAACATTGAGTTCTTGTTCGTCACGGCGTAGTCTTGTAATTTCATCTTCTTCTTCGTTTGGATAAAGTGTCAACTTCCAATCATTTACACTCATTTCATTAAGTAGACGAGGGAATAAAACATCTGTGTAGACTTTTTGTCCAAACTCAACTGCACGGTTTGTCACAAGAATCTGCATACCATCATTGTTCAATCCACCGGATTTACCAGCGTCAACCATAAAGACACTTGATACACCGTAGAAAGCGGCGATGCGATTGCGAATTTCATCACGAACAGCAATGTATTGCATTTCTTCAAGCGTGTCCATGAATTTAATCCAGTTCACACCACCACGGCCCGAAGATGATTCAATACCAACCTTCGGTACATAGTGAGGGTCACGCTCCATTTTTTCATCAACGGATTTCCAAAACGATTTCATCGACTCAAGATTGTCAGTTGTGACTGATACAATACCCTTCGGCATTCTTCTCTTTTGATAAGCAGTATAGATGTAGTTGTCCATCGCTGTGAGTGTCATGGCTTGTCGCCACATGGTGTTGACTGGACTTCGACCGTAAAGTTTCGATGGTTTGTACTTACTTACATGGAGAACTTCACCTGCCACGAAGTATTGTGTTTTACCACTGCCAGCCATATTCACATAGTGCACATCATGAAGGTCAGCACCACACACTTCACATGAATCATCTTCGGAATGAGTTTTAATTTGGTCACGGTGAATAAGACATGTTTTGTAGCGACCACCACGAACTCCACGCTTATCTGCTACGATACGCATGAAGATAGGGTCACCACGCATAATTTCTTTTACACGGAAGAAAGCCACTTCCTTACTTTGAGGGTCAACAAAATACTCTTTAATCAAAATTAGGAATGCGTCATCAACAATGTTAAGGTCACTCTCAACCTCATTCAGCACATGAACGAAAGATTGTTCCATACTGTTCTCTTGTTTGAGTAGCCACTTTGGGTATGTTAGTTCATCAATATCGGGTTTGCGAACTGCGCCACCACATTCAGCACACACCTCGACTTCACTTTGATATTCTTCATCACACACAGTACATTTGCGTGCAAACTTCTTTTCCCAATAATACCCACGGCGGAACATTTCTTGTCGAAGTTTAGCCAACACTGTTCGTAGAATTAGAGACTCATTGCTTACTGCATAGAGAGCGGGTATGGTGATACCCTGTGCCATAACAGGCTCTTGAATACCACTTGTCCACAGTGGCATGGTTGGTGTAGGGCTTTCCTTTCGCTTGAATGGACTACCAATAGCCGAAAGAAATCTTGAAATTCTACCCTGTTCTTCTGCCATCATAGTCCCTCCGCAAATCCGCCTACAGTATCAGCATCCAAGCCCCACTTGTTTAGGAGAGTAATGGACTTACTTTTATGGTCTTTCCAATTGTTGAAAGTCACCAACTGATACAATTCATTTTTTCTCATGGAATCTTTTTGGTCAATGTAATCCAAAACAGCCTTTGCCTGTAGCGATTTTAATTTAAGATGAGGAATAATCCCCTTCAATACTTCACGAATATCATCTTTGGAAGAAAAGATGAGCCGATGAACAGGTTTGATAGTATTTTTAGCAAGTTTTTGGTCCGATACAAGTCGGCCACAACCAATCATCTTTTGCAATTCTTCACAATGTGTTTTACCATTGTTTCCACTGGCTACAATAGTCACACGAGGGTCACCTCGCTCGGAAATAAAGATACTACCATCAGCATCTACAAATCCAGCAGTGTACGCCCATGGGTCTTTGATAATCAAGCCACTTGGACCTTGTTTAACAAAAGTGCCTCTAACACCTCCCCTGTACACATCAACTTCCTCTCCATACATTTTGAGTAATGAAGACATTTTATTGACAGACATGGATTTGTTTAACACACCATAACCTCTTCGTATAATTTCTCTACTACCTAATGCACCTTCTTTTTCAAGAATGTCCGAAGCGTAGTTGAGTGCTTGAATTTCATGTTTGGTAAGATTGTCCACTTGATGTAATGTGTTCCTCCACATTTTTTGTGCGTCTTTCTTCATATCATTTGCATCGACCCAATTTTGCTGGTCGTCTGTATTCCAATCTAATTTATCATTAAGGTGTTGTAAAACTGTAATCGCTTTGAGATACTGTTGACACGCTTTTTGCAAACTGGTGCTTCTCGACTCTCCGAACTTACGAAGCGCCTTTAGTGAACGGTCACTTAAACCAATATTGCGAATCACATCTTCCATCCCTTCGGACCAAGTGAGCGATTTTATTGTGGTGTCTACTTCCATGGCTTTGACCTTGCGTATATCTTCAATAATGGAATCGTATTCGGATTTGAACACTTTATCATGCCTACGCATCTTTCGACACATACGAATAATGGTGTTAGCATCTGTACCGTATTGCGATTCAAACCAACCATCACCATTGTCTGCAAAACCTTTCGATATTTGAGGCTTAGACGGAAGAACTGCCACGCTTTTTAGTGGTACATCTTTTGGTTGAAACTTAGGGTGTTGAGAAAGGCTCTTAATCACCGTGTTAGAAAATTCATCATCGAATGACAACGGTACATCGTACTCGTCACCAATGAATAAACTCCCCCACATAATGACCACTCAATTGACCTTTGCCTTTAATCTTTTTTCTTTTTGACGCCGACTTTCTTTGGTTTAGCGGTGACCGCAATCACCATGACCATTCCTTTCTTGCCTTTCTTTTCATCTTTCATTGCTTTCACCACTGTAGGTTTGCCACCAACACCCTGCTTTTTTGCACGCTTGCGTTTGGTAGCGGCTCTCTTTTGACCTTCGGACATAGAGCCACTGGTCTTTGGAGTTTTACTTGATACTTTGACAGAAGGGCGACACTTAGGATAACCCTTGGAAGATTTGCTGGCTTTACCACGCCCACACGGAGGGTGCTTACCATCCTTGTCTTTACGAGAAACATCCACCCACTTCTCCTTGAACCAACGATTCAAGTTTTTTACGATGAGAACATCATGACAGGTGCATCGGTCAGTCATTCTTTTCTCACCCACGCATCACAAATGTGGTCAGCCATACAATTGAACTCATACCACTTACAATATCCTGTCTTCGGGTCGTCTGTAGCAGAACTATCCCATGCTTTACATGTACCACAGTTCTTCTTTGCCTTCATCTCCTTATCGGTTGCTTCACGATAATTTGGAGCATCACGCTTCGATTTAAGAAACGCCATGACATAATCAAAGTCAATCATTTCTTCTTCCCCTTTTTCTTACGGAACTTACCACGGCAGTATTGAACAGCCCAACCATTAGCATAGGCTGATGGATAAACTTTGAATTTTCGCTTTGCGGCGGCTTTGCCTTCGGGACATAATTTCTTTTCTAAAGAATCCCATGCATTCCCCATTCCTACGCAGTGTCCACATTCACAAGTCATTTTCAAAAACCCCATTCGTCAAAAGGAAAAATCACGGTATCATCCACCCATCAGCCGGACTGTCGTTGTGTGAACGGTGTGGTTTTCCACGAATCCACTCATCAAAGCCGGGTAATACATCATCAAGTAGCACAACACTACCTTTGAACTCTTTAGTGGCCCAGTTAGCAAGAGCAAGCGACATAGCCAAGTCATCGTGAGTACCCACACTTTCCAACTTACCATTCTTCTGCATACCAAAACGGTTCAGTTCTGTTTCAAGTTTGTGCGTGAACTCACGACTACGCTTATCACCATACGGTGTTTGAATTTGCCCTTGCTCAAATGCCATCAGTAGCGACATGAACAAACTCTCTTTACGAGTGCGAGTGGTCATAAAAGTCTTGATTGGTATGTCTTGTCGCATTTCAAGAAGTTCTGCTTGGAACATACGCTGGAAGTTATTTCCTTCAAGTTCAATCAAATCGGGCTGGAAGCGGTTGTTAAGCATCATAATTTGATTCTTTTGTGCTAAACCACTCATACCACGCTCATGCACGATACCTACAATTTGTTTGACATTCTCATTGGGTAGCATACGCATAACGGTCATTGCAGTGAAGTCAGCGTTCTTATCCGAAGCAATCGCTGTGTCCCACCCGATGAAATGTTGCCCAAAGACACCTGCCACTTCACCTTCTGCATCAAATTCGGTATCAGCCCTGTCAAGCAACACAAGGTCTTTGTTGCGTGCTTTTTCCAATACATCGTTGGGGAACATACTCGCAACATCGTGAATGGGTTCACAAAGATACTCACGAGAAAATTGAATTGCTGGCATAGAAAGTCGCCGTTGCTCAAGTGAATCCAAGTCCCACCTTTCGGGCCATAGTGCCTCTCCTTGTGGGTT
>TARA_R100001163_G_scaffold65834_1_pt1 | contig 23645 bp, 34 predicted proteins | sample TARA_R100001163 | Tara Oceans TARA_R100001163 (sample SAMEA2621285) | marine metagenome | biome: marine biome (ENVO:00000447); feature: deep chlorophyll maximum layer (ENVO:xxxxxxxx); material: "saline water (ENVO:00002010), including plankton (ENVO:xxxxxxxx)" | depth 120 m
TTGACTCCATATTTAGCTTGGCAGAGAGTTTCTAATGACTTAAATTTAATAGGACTAGATAATACTCCTTATATGTTATTACCTAACGCACATAAGAATGCTCATAAATTTGCATTTGATTATCTTAAAAATAATGTAGATTTAATGTGGGAACAAGCAAAGAAAATAGACTTAGAAAACGGCACTTGGAATGGTATAAATGAAAAAGAGTTTTTAAAATCTGAAGTAACAAAAGGAATAAATTATACAAAAGATATGGGCAATTCATTTTATAAAAAATTAGTAGGATTAAAAAATCCTGGAGGTCAGATAATAGATAGAAATGAAGACTTTATAGAATGGAAATTAGGACATGATGAAACATTTAAAGGTTTATCTAAAGTTGCTAAAGTAGCAGCTACTATGACTTTCTTGCAAGGTTATTTAAATTTATCTGAAAGTTTAGAAAAAAATGCAATTAAAAAGAATACAAGAAACCCAAGAATATTTCCTCCTGTCAGCAAAAGTTCTAATGAAATTAGCTTATTAGATTCAGGAGTTATAGAAGCTTATTTTAAACAATACAATCATTACTTAAATACAAGAAATGATAACGTTACAAGTGACATAGTAACTAAAAATAATCAAGAAGTGCATTTAATTAAATCAGTCTTAAAGACGTGTGGAGGGTAAATGGCTGGAACAGCATGTGATATAGAAAAAAGAAGTTTTCAAGCTTCATCAGAGGAAGAAAAAAATAGAGTAGAAATAGCTAAGAAAAATTCTGATGCTAGAAGAATAAAAGATGATACAGCAGACCTTGTTGGTTTATTAGAAGAAGAATATCCTAAAGGTAGATTTATTGATAAAGATATTATTACTAAAAAAATTCAAGAAATATATGGAAAGCAATCTAAAAATACTGAATTAGCTATACTTATAAAAGGTATGATGGACTCTAATGAAATGCTTGCAGCTTACTTATACGAGTTTACTTTAGAGCATGTAGGGGAAAATCAAAATGTAGGTACTGGCATTAAAAGAGTTATTGATAAAAATGCTCCTGATTTAAAATCATGGATGGCTTCTACAAAAGGAACAAAAAAAGAATATTACAAAAAGTTTGCTACGTATAAACAAGTTGAGAGATTTTTAGATTTAAAGAAATTACCTAGAGGTACATTAAAAGTAATATATAATGAGGCATTAAAGCATGGTCAATTTGCTGACATGGAAGACGCGGGTATAATAAGGAAAATAAAAGCTTCCTTACTTAATTTTGATGGTTACCTTAGTTACTTGTATACACCTGCAAAAAGAGGTTTAAAAGAAATTTCTGGTGGTTTTTGGGCTATGCAAAGAGCTGTTAATACTTACGCTAATAGAGTTTCAAATAGAATAAATAGATTTACAAGCCCTATGAAAGACTCTAAGGGAAAAACTATGTATAAAGGCATGAATAGTATTTTAAACAGAGTAGAACAATTATCTTACCAAGAATCTGTTAATAAAACTGGCGATTTTACTTTACAACAAAAATATATGGCTGTATTTTCTAGATATATGAGTGGTAGAATTTATTTTAATGGAGAAGAGGGACATCCTGTTCTTAAAGATGTTAATGAAGGTGAGTTAATAATTTATCCTGAATGGGGGCAAGTTACTGACGAAAAAGGAAATCCTGTAAAAATTAAAAATTCCACAGATACTAAATATGCATTTCAAAATCCTGTATTGTTATCAGAATATACACCACCTAATAGAAAAAAAGGTGAGTGGAATATTAATATGGATGGAAAAAGAACAGAAAAATTTTTAGAACTAACTAAAGAAGCAAGGGACATTGATGATAAAGTTTTTGAATATATGCAAAAAGAAATGGAAGCTGCATTAAAAACTATTATGGATGAATTAAAGTTAGCTTTTCCTAATATGCCAGAGAATCAATTAAGCCTTATATTCTTTCAAGATAAAACAGAATTTGATTTAGCAGGAAAAAAAGTAAACCTATTAGATAATATGACAGACGAAGAAGTTGCTTTAGTTAAGCAATTAAAAGATGCATTTACTTTTAGTTTAAGTGATGGCTTTACTATTGTCAATGGAACAAAAGTTGAAAAGAAAAAGAATCACTGGCCTACTTTATTTAACAAGGATTTGTATGTAGGAATGCTAACTAATATGAAAGACTCTTTTGAAGCTATTGTAAAAGAATTTGGAGATGCTGTAAAAAGTAAACTAGACTCTGAAGGAAATCCTATGTCTAAAAAAGATATAGTGAGAGCTAAAACAATCTTAGCAGAATACACATCTAAATTAAACACTGCTGAAAGCATACTGCTAAGAATAGATGATTATCCTGTAGATTTACAACATAATCAAATAATAGCGTTAACTAGAGACAATAAATACTTTAAAAGAATTACTAATGCCTATGATTTAAGACAAGCTAGAGTAGATACTGGAGTGTATTTTGATTATTTAAAAAATATAATGACAACAATAGAGAGAAATAGATTGTCTGCATCTTTAATTAAATCTTTAAGATTATCCTCACAAAATAATTCTGCACATATGCATAAAGCTGTGTCTAAAGCTTCTATAAATTTATTTAAAGTTCCTTTTCATTCTACAGATATATACAGACAAGGATTTTTTACAAGAATGTTTCCTCAATTATCTACTGTAGAAGGTATTAACAGTATATTAAATTGGGTACCATATAGAAATAAAACAGCACAACATCTAAATAATACTTTTAGGATAACAGCTAGCTATTTAACTGGTGTACTTTTAAGTGGACCTCATACTACTGTGCAAAATAGATTAGATAGCATGAGAACTATATTACAATTTGGATTTAAAACAAACGAAGATGCAACTAAATTATTAGAAGACCCTGATACTAGAGAAAAGATACAAGCTATAATAGCTAAGTCTGGTATAACAGAGTTCTCTGATTTCTTCAGTAAATCTATGATTAATGGTATTGTAGGGCAAGAAATAGAAGCTGAAGTATCTGATGCTATACTTACTGCTATGATGGATTATCATAGTGCTAAAGTAATAGTAGATAAGGGTAGTAGAAGTTCTAAGGAATATAATAGAATTAAAAAAGAATTTTTAGAAAAGGTTAATGCTGCATTGCAAAAGTCAGAATCTATAATGAATGCACAAGATTATTTTAATACTATGCTGCCTAAAGAGGATGCTAAAACTAGGCGAGCTAGAGTTAAACAAGATAAAAGATTATATTTTACAAATAAATTAGTTCAGTTTGCTATAGAAAAAGAATTTGTGTTTAAAGATGCAATTTTATTTTCATCATGGAGTGGTTTTAAAAAGTGGAAAGAACTGGCTAAAAGCAAAGTACCTAAAGGATATAAAAATAATATAGCTGGATTGTATATAGCCTACACAAAAATGTTTATGGGAAAAGATTTTACAATGTCAGGTACTGAAAAATTTATAAGAAGCCTTAGTTTTGTTATAGGGGCTACTAGAGTAGCAAATGCAGGTTTAATAAGGAATGATAAAGAATGGTGGAATTATACTGACGAAAGAGATATACAAAAAGTAATTGAAGCTGGAAGAATATATTCAGAAAAAATGAATTTTGGATTATCTACTCAGGCTACAGGTGAATATAATTATAATAGTTTGGGTAATTTAATGGGTAAGTTTAAATACTGGAGTCAACAGAAATTTGGAAATGATGTAAGATTATTTCAAGAAGCTTACACATCTGTGAAATCATTAGAATCTATTAAGAAAGGTGATTTAGCTTTTCTTTCAACTACCACTAAATTAATAAAAAGAATGGTTAAATCTGTACGTCCTGGAGGAAGTAAAGTATTAAGAATAGCTAATCCTGAAGCTTATGCTTTAAGAAATTTTTTATTTGGGCAAGGTCTTATGACTTATGCAGTTGATTTAGCTGTTATGGGGCTTATACCTGCTGGTAGTATGGCAAGAAAATTTATATATGGTGCAACTGGAATTCCTGGAATAAGAGGATGGTCTTCAGATTTAATTACTCTTACATTTTCTTTACCAACTATGATTATAGCATCTTTGTTAGGGGCTGATTTTGATGATGAAGAAGATGATAGGACTTTAAAATACTTACTTAGAAAAACTCATTTAGGGTTTTTACCTGTTTTTACATATGATGTAATAGTGGGACTGATAGCTATGATAACAAAAGGAATGGAAGAAGGAGCAGAAATATTATTTGAAACAGGTTCTGTATTCTTAGGCGGTAATTTCCCTTGGGTTAAGCCTCTTAGAAACATAGGTAAAGGAGTTATAAACGGAGATATTGAGGAAATATCAGATATCTATGAATAACTAATCAAACAAACAAGTTAATAAAAATCCTATCGCAAATATAATTAATATTGAAATTATTTTAAACACTAACAGTCTTTAGCTAAATGTAGGTGAGGTCTTTGTGCAGTTCTCATTATAGTATGCACTTGTAATTGTATTGTAACTGGCAATTTTTCAAACTCCATTACGTCTTTCATTATTTCTTCAATGACTTGATTATAAATACTAACTTTTATAGTATCTTTCCAGTAAAGATTTATTCCTCTTTCATTCAATTCTTCCATTTGTTTCTCCTATTAATTTTAAAAATTCATCTAGCTCTAAAGCTATATATGTTTTACTTCTATTTCTTTTGAATACGACAGCAGGTGTGTTATTACCACAGTTATCTTCAGATTGAGACAACGATTCCCATATGTTTAGCCGTTCTTGATTTTTACATTCAAAGCTAAACGGTATTAAATCTCTGGCTGCAGGAGAGAGAATGATGTCTTCACCAGACTCTCCCATTACAGCAGTTTTTACATCACCTTCCCTTAAACTAGGAAAGTAATCATGAATCTTGTCTCTTAGAAAATTCTGTAGGCGTCTTCCCTTGCCCTTCCTTGACGATGGTTTCATAAAGTCCTTTATTTTTAAGTAGTTTTAGAACTGTTTCTAGCGATTTAGTTCTTTGTTCCCTTATGAAAGTTACTAACTCTTTTACCACATTGTCAAGCTCTTCTTGTTTAGAATGTCTAGCATATTCTATAAGATGAGCAGCTTTTTCTTCGAGACTATCATTACTAAGCATCGAAGTCTCCTATTATTATTGGAACTTTTTCTTTAGTTAAGCGTTTAAAGCCTAAATCTTTTGTATTCATAGCATATTTATGTACATCGCTTTTAATAGCTTCACATACATGGTCTAATGCAGCTTCATTCATTTGAATGCCATACTTTAAAAAAGTTTTTCTAATATACTTCTTTGACAATAACATATCTTCCTCTATTATTATTTTCATTACAATCCTAACCTCGTTCTTATTCTTTCAAACAAAGATTCTATTTCAGAAACTCTTTGATTAAGGTCAAGCATTATTTCTTTTAAATCCTGAGCAAGCTTAATAAACTGTTCATTACTTTCTTGCTTTTCTACTTCTTTTTTGGTTGCTTTTTTCTGGGATGCCATATCCTAGCTCCTCCTTTTGTTTTTTAGCTGTACGCTTAATGGTTAAATCCATAAATGTTTCAAAGCTCATTGCTTCAAATGATTCTTCTTCATAACCGCAATTAGGACATTTTTTCATTGTTACTCCATTTAAGATTGTATTGCAGCATCTTTTTCTTTCCGAACTTCTTCAGTTGATGATTCATCATTCTGTGCCAAATGTCCTTTTTCTCTTGCATTTCTCTCCTCTTGCGTTAATTTAGTAAGATTTTTACTTTTTTCTAAATGTTTTTTAAAATCCTCTTCGTGACCTGCAAATCTAACATATTCAGAAAAAGATATACCTATACTTTCTAACATCCTAGTACAGAAATTTAACTGATTAGTTACAAGAATTAATCTATCATTTAGTTCTTTTATTGTTGGTTTTTTAGCCATTTTTTCTCCTTAGAATATGTATCTAACTTCTTGCCATGGTAATTTGTCTTTATGCATTAACAAAAAGTTATCTATATATTCTTTTTTTAGTTTACGTTTATATCTTATGTTTTCATTACCATATTCAGATATTTTTACTTCCTGATTTTCTGGTGTCCATAAGATTTCATCTGCTTGTTTAGAGTTAATTTCACGCATTTTATTATTATGCGTTAAGAATATACATTCTGCTTTAACTCTATTTTTTATTGATTTATCAATATTCATATCTACTAATTTAAATAATTTTATGTAATCATCTATATAATCTTTATATACTATTATTGGTGAGTAGTTTAAATGAACATCGTAACCTGCTTCATAAAAATCATTAACTGCTTTGATTCTATTTATTATACTAGAAGTTCCAGGTTCTAATGTGTCAGACATAATCTGAGGCATTATACTAAATCTAATTCTTATTTTTCTATTAGCATCATAAGCTAACATTTTCTTATTAACATATTTTGTAGCTGCTGTACCCATTGCTTTAGGTTCTTCTTTAAAATAATCAAACAACATTTTCCAGTCATGATACCTTGCATGTAATATGTAATCTTCATTGCAGCTAAAATCATATGTGTAATATTTTTCGTGTGTTTGATTAGGCTTCTTAGGCCATTGTAATAACCATAAATGATTAGCTATAGCATCTATTATACTACTTGTATTTTTAGCAATAGTTAAACCTTTAGGCAAATGTCTTCTCATATAACAATATTCACATTTATATAAACAACCATAACCAAAGCTTGGCGTTATAAAGTCACTACTTCTACCAGACTCTCTTATTATCATTGTTTTTCTATTTACATATCTCATATATCTCCTTGTTTGTAAAGCCCTGCTCGGTAGTTCTATTTCACACTGACGTGAGACTCACGGGCTCTACTCGTATAAAGCCTGCCTCCTAGAAAGGTAAGAGATAGGCTGTTTGGCGTTCCTCCATATTAAGACGCTGCATTCAAGAATGTATCAGTTATACGCTGATTATGCTCGAATGACGCCATAGTTGGTTTCTCATCATGCCATAGAACGTTAGTGCATGAATTGTAGAAATCCCATACTCTTGCTTCGTTATCATGAATTGCTTCTAGATTACTATGTAAGAAATTAGAACTAATTTTACCCCATAATGTTACAGGTATATCATTTAATTCATGGTTTCTTATATTAGCTAGAGTGTTTAAATTACATGGTGTTTCTACCATTTTTCTCATTTTATTAACAACTGTTTCAATGTCTGGTCCACAATTGTCTACTACTTTTGCAGCTTTAATAATCTGCTCCTCATAATCTTCTGATGTTTTATCGTGCTTAAACTTCATTAGATTCATGTAATCTTTTGTTATCATACCATTAGTACATAATAATCTTACGAGGAACGTTCTAAACTGCAGGGATGTAGAGCCATCATAGCTATTCCAAAAACCCATACCTAATGCAATATCATCACCTTCTGTTACTGCTACTTTATCTGATTTACATTGCATGAAATAACCGAATCTTCTACCATCAAAGAACTCTCTAGAGAATTCCCATTCCATATTAGATTCTGTAGCTATTTGTTGAGCTAAGTCTCTTACATCAGCATTAGGGACTAATAAGTAGTTACTTCCTACTACTCCTGATTCTGTCCACTTAGTCATGCCTTTTTTATCTTCAACCTTTCTTTGTACAGCAAAAGCTGAAGACCTTATACCTTCAAAATCCAAAGGTACTTTTCTGATTTCTCCATAAGGATGTATCATTTTAACCCCCTGACGTGTTTATTTGTTTGTAATACTACTCCAGGAATATCTTTACCTTCCTTTAATTCCTCAAGTAGTCTTCTTTTGTCCAGCTTTAATACAATCTTCTCAATATAGTATTCTTTAGGTATCTTAGATTCATCTAATATTTCTACTTTACCTGTTTCACCTATTTTAATTGGATTGAAATCATCATGTGCTGGAAGCTGTCCACTGGCTGCATAAGCTTCAATGACAAGACCTTTTAATCTTTCTTGAGTATATTTAAGCTTCTTCATTACTAAATCAGCTTTATCTTTATACTCTTTTGCTAAAGTAATCTTGCTATCTATATTCTTATAGAACCAGTAAACACCATTTTCTTTATCATGTAGCTCATCATGTAGTAAGTCTAACTGTTCGTCAATTTCTTGTTCAGTTAGTTCAAAACTATTCTGCACTAGCATAATATCGTTACTTATTTCATTGAGTGTTCTCTTGGACATTCTGTCCTCCTATTCTTATACCATCTATCTTTAGAAGAACATTCAATGCTCCTCTTTCTCTATTAGCTTCAGTTTTTACTACCATATTAGTAACATTACCTTCAGGGTCTTTTGATGTTGTTAAAGATAATATTTTACTTGCATTATATGCTATTCTAAACGAGCCTCTAACAGATGATATACTCATACCATCTTGCATAGCTGATTTAGTTATCTCACATATAGCTACAACTACAACATTATGTTTTATTGCAACTTCAGTTAAAGCACCTGCTATTTCTTCCATTTTAAGATTTAAGTCTCTATGCTTAGATAACATTAAACCCATATGGTCGATAATTACAATCTCTGGTTTTACTGGTAACATGCTTATTCTTTTTTCAAGCTCTATAGCAAAACAAGGTTGGTAATCTACATTTAACCAATCAAATTTATCTGCAAGCTTAAAGTTAGAAGCAGCATAGTTTTTAGCTAACTCTTCTTCGCTCCAACCTTTTTCTATTTGAATAAAACGTTTCCATATTTGACGTGGAGACATTTCCATTTCTAGAAAGTAAGTTGGTTTCTTAAAAGCATTAACCCAGTTTTGTACTAACATAGTTTTCATAGATTTAGGTGGAGCTTGTATTACTACCAATTCTCCAGGATATATAGGAAAGTCTTTTCCATATAATCTACCTAATTCTATAGGCTTAACATCACCTTTTAGCCAACTGATTAGATTTTCTTCCATGTCTGCAGCACTCATTAGACCTTGTGATTTCTTAGATTTAAATAATGTGCAAGTAGAACTACAATGCTTATCCATTATTTTATCATTACAACCATATCTATAACCGCTACCACCATGTCCTTTATAACAATCAGTTATTAACCTGCTCATTTCATCTTCTTTAAAAGGATTTTCTAGAGTTGTTACTCTTTTTCTCCAGTCTTCCATTATAAGTCTGACTACATTTTCAGGATATCTCCACCTTAACCAAGCACCCAATCGCAATGCCGTTGCATGTCTTCCACCATAGGAAGAGCCTTTAAGCATAGTTTGGATGCATGGATAAAGCATAGGGTCTGGCTCACTACCTACTACTTCTTTGTATTTATTAGTTTGCTTCTTTATTTCTCTTTCCACAACATCAAATACAGGTTCACATTGTAATGTAGGTATTTCTATTTGTCTAGGTTTGTTAGCTAGTGCTGCTATTCCAAGGCCATTAAGATTCATCAACTCTTCATGTGATATAAATATCTTCCATAATCTAGATTTAGAATTAAGAGTATTATTTAATCTTATTATCCTTGTCTTATCAGTTACTGAAACATCAGCATATTTATAAATACCATGTTTGTCAAGCTCATCTTTCACTTTTAAATGTAAGTTTTTGCCTGGCTTCCATTTGAAGGCACTATCAGGAATTCCAATATGAAATCCTCTACCGCTAAAATATACATTAGTAGGAACTCTTAGATTATTAAGCACAGATATTAAAGCAAGAGCTTTATCTTGAGCTTCTTCTATTTCTACTCCATCTATATCTAGTATATATTCTTTAGGTAAATAGATTACTCCATCATATCCTGATAGTGTTTTCTTATCTTCAAAGTATTTAATTACTGAATCATCATAACCATATAGAGAGAGAAAAGTATCTTTAGCAACGTTCTCCCATTTAACAGAGTTATCTGTTGGAAAGAAGTGATGCCTATTTGCTAGTCCGAATGCAAATTCTCTTATCATATTTTCTCCTTATAAGTTATTTACCAAGGTTGCTCTTCAGCACCTTCGGTTGTTGTTTCAGTTGCAATACCATTAGCTTGATTACGTCCTGCTTGGTATTTTTCAGCAGACTCTTTTATTCTAGTTATTCTATCTTCAGTAAAGCTATCTACTATATTTTCAAACGGTACAGCAGGTGCTACTTTTTGTGACACTTCTGAATAACCATTAGATTTCTTATAGAATAATACTTGCAAAGATTTACCTTTTAATCCAGTAGGAGAATCGTCAAGTTTAGCTGCTACAGTTCCATCATTATCCATTTCTTCTAAGATTTCTGGATTACAATATCTAACCATATTAGAAACACTAAATTCTTCACCTTCTCCGTTACGTGCTTCCCATACTCTGCATTTAAGTGACTCAGCATAGTTTTCAAAGAATAAATCAATATACTTACTTCCGCTCCAATCACCTCTTTCAGCTTTAGATATAGTTACAGTCTTCCAACCTTCATCATATCCTCCACCAACTTCTTTTTTAGTTACTACTATAGACATATTAGCCTCCTGTTTTTATTTTAGTTAAAGTCTTCAAACTCAATGTTTTACCACTACCTGGTTCTCCTATTACTAGAACTTTTGCTGATTCCCAACCTCTTTTATTTACAGCGTCAAATACTATACTGTAATCTTGTTCTATCTCAGCTTCTAGTAATTGTGTTCTATCCTTTGCATGACAGAAATGTTCGTCTCTTGCAGTTACCCACATATACTTACGAGTTCCATCCTTTGCTTTTCTTACTTTAGTATAGAATACAAAGTCAAACCATTTACCTACATCTACTTTAGTAGAACCTTCAATGTAAGGCATTACTCTTATTACACCATTCTCGTTGTCTTCTTGCATCTTAGAGTGGCAATTAACAACAAGACTAGCAGGTATAGCATTAGTGAATGAAAAGAAGTTATCTAGAGTTTCTTTAAGCTTGCCCCATTGTTTTAACTGAAGCTGTTCTGCTTTACCTTTAAGTTCTCTAGCATATTTCTTAGCCATTTCACTAGCTGTATCTATAACCATACAATCTATCTCAACACCTTCTTTGGCTGTTATTTCAAAAGATGATTGTGTTACTGATACTCCACCTACCTTTATTTGTCTTTCGACTTTTTTACGTGACCAGAGTTGTCCTATAAAATTTCTAAAGGAAGTAAAGTCATTAAAGTTAAGTAAGGGTAATCCAAACTTTTCTTCAATAGTAGCTTTACCTCCTATAGATTTATAGCCATTCTCAAGGTCAATTAACAATGTTTTCATTATTATTCTCCTTAATTTGACAGCATTGTAATTTACGATTTCTCCAACAATAATAAAAGATATAAAGCTAACTTTATTTATTAGTTGAGTTATCATAGTCTCCGTACACACCTTCTTTAAGTGTATATCTTGCATAACCAGCCTTACCTTCTTTCTTTGATTCTATATTGTAGTAAGGTTTATTATGTCTTAAATTATGTATTAAAGCACCAAGCCTCATAGACTGAAACAATTCATAAGCGTCCATTGGCGTTATGCTGCCATATGTCTGAAGATACATTAATACTTTATCTTGTTTGCTCATTTGTTTTTTAGCCATTAAGATATCCTCCAACACCTTATTGAAGTAGGATTATTATTTGGGCCAGATAATGTTCTTATGGTGTATTTTCTTTTATTACCTGTTTTAAAATGCTGACCATAAAGATATTGTCTAACTCCTTTTGGACGATAATCTGGAGTATTTCCATTAATAATAAAACTATCACCAACTTTCATATTATCAAGAAATTTATATTTTACTTTACCACTACTATACCTTAATTCAGGTATTGGAATATCTTTTTCTATTGTTATCACATTTGTTTTCATTAGTCTTCCTTTACTTTAGTTAATAATGATGGTGAAATTCTCCATTTCATCCATGGCCTTCCTACTTCTTTTACTGCTACACTTTTCCGATTAACTTTTTCAATTAAACCTACGTAAGTCTCCTTACCTAAGCCAGCACCTTTTACCCAAGATACTTTCTCTCCTACTCTATAGCCTTCTAAGTCTTTGGCTTGTAAGTAATTTCTTCTATCTTGTATTGCATGTATTAATTCAGTTAATTCTTCTTGACTCATTTCTTTTACATCTTCTAATAAGTTTAGAAAGTTATCTACTCCCATATTTATCCTCCAATTCATCATATTCTTTTATTATTTTAAAAAACTTATCTTTACTTAAACCTGTTGCTGCTCTTGCTCTAGGGTCAAACATGTTATATGCTCCTGATGTTTGAATAGTTACAAAAGCATTAAAGTCTTCTTTACTTATATCCATTCGTCTTCCTCCTTTACTTCTACCTCTTTAGCTTCAAAAGGATTTATCCATATATTTTGACACATATATTCGTTAGCACATTCTTGTGATTCACATATATGTTGTCCTGAATAATCTCCTGAATGTATTATTTCTTCATCTGCACCTACTCCACAAAATTCACATGTAGGTATGTCTCCATCATCATAGATATAACCGTGTCCATGATATTCTGTTACTGTTTTAGGTCTAGGCATTACTTCTCCTTTTTATTTAACCATTTATCTTCATAATCAAAATCTAATACTGGTAAGACAGAATCAACACCTTCATTTACATAGGCTAATACTCCAGCATCATTACCTTCATCGTCTCTCATACAGATTAATCTAGTTCCATCATCTAACTGAAACCACACACCTCTTACATTCCACATGTATTCTTCAGCTTCTTCTTTGTCTACATAACCTGCATCTACAATCTTTTTACCTACCATAATTGTTTTAGCTAAATCTTCCCAATTAGTCATTTTTTCTCCTTATTAATATCCAATCACCTTTATGAAATACATGCCAATTAATACTATCTAATACTTCGTCAAGCTTTAATTCACCATCTTGCCATAAATCTTCATCTGGTACTTCCTCCCATTTATCTGATTCTATCATTTTTTCTCCTTAATTAAAATTTGTGGGAGTGTCAATAGACACGCTAAACAAGGGCGAAAGGAGACAGGCCATGAAATGCCAGTCTAAAACCCATAATACGCGTCGTCTGACCTCACGGTATCAGCTCTCCACTCCCAATTATATACAAGCTTTTTTTTCGTTTAATAGTAGTGCTTATTATCTGTTTTGCGAAGCCTTTCGGTCTACAACCACATCGATTATAAGTTCCTGGAATAAACTTAGTGTAACTTCTCAGGACTGCTACTAAACTAGTTACATACTTGTAATTTTATATAAACCTACACTTTTTCCTCGATAGCTTCTGCTTACGGCGTAAACCGCCTATATCCACTATCTCCCTCCATCTCCTCGGTTTATATCTCATCCGACAAGTTATCACAGACTTATTAGTTTGCTTACCTTGTTTTATTACAGGGTCCATGGTTCATTACGGCAACAACCTGTAATTGTATGAGAGCTTCACATATTCCTTTGCCTACGGCTACAGTCTGTTTACAGTATACCTACAGTAGGAATTACAGGACCAGTTATTAGCTCTCAATTGTGTGCCTAACATCTGTGGACCTCGGTTAGGCATTTTATAAATTAGCTACTATGTAGCATCGCATGTCCACTTGCTTTTATAAATCTATAATGAGAGAATACCTCGATATCATCAGGCTTTACATCTCTCATTAAGTCTAAGGGACAGAACACTTATATGATGTCGAGTGTTGTGTGAAAGTAGGTGAGTAATCCTGTCCCTTTAAGTATATAATCATGTTCACAGTCAGTCTTAGAAGGAATCAACTGTGAAGATTGTCGTAATTAACGACATTAAAGACTGCTAAAATACAAGGGCATCATCCGAAGAATCAGTCTTGATTAATATTTAGTTTTTCCTGTTTATAGTGTTGTGGCAGTTACTGAGAGGCATCCCGTGTATCCTAGGAATACAGTTCGTTAGCATCGTGGGTGCTTTGTCCAACTATAAACTATTTTATGTGACGCTAATCACACTTAATTATATTGCTCCATTAGCTTCGTCTTGTCTTCTTCTTTCTGTGAAAGTGTGTATTAACTCAGCTATTAGAAATCTTTCTTCCATTCTAAGAAACCTATTAGCATTCTTCATTACATCAAAGAATTCTTTCTCGCCCATTATAGCAGGAAAGTCACTACCATCATTATTTATTTGTTTAGTCATTCTCTTTTCAGCCTCTAAACGCCAGTCTTTATTTGTTTTTGTCTGTTTATTTGCTTTTGACTCTTTAATTAAGTCAGCTTCACGCTTATCAATAGCGTCCATCATGTGTTTTGTTGCATCATCTATCATTTATTTGCCTCTACTTTCTTATAATCTGTTACTAGTTTATTATCGTTATCATAAAACATTACTACTTCATAATCTTTATCTTCTATAGCTACTCCATTACCATCACATAGCTCGCATATTCTAAAGTTTACACTACCACCTCTTGAATTAGTGAAGTCAACAAAGTCAACACCTTCTCCATCACAAGCTGGACATCTATTTTCTTCTACATATCCGCTCTTATTATATGTTATACTACTTATAGTAGAGATACCTTTATGATTAGGCATCTTTATATTTATATTATTTCTTTTACCTGCTTTTCTCTTAATATATTTCTTCATTATGGCTCCTTTATTTAGTTTATTAGAAAGGTAAGTAGTCCTTTATACGACTAATATCTGCAGAGTATATCAATAACTCTTATTTACAGAGCCTCACCTCTCTAATTGTTTAGTAAAGAAACAGGCAAGGCTAGCTCCAACCACCCTCACCCGTCTCTTCGAGCCATTAAACTTTGGCTGACTCTTTTATCTCAATGTCTTTACATACTATTATAGCTGCCTTGATATAACTATTATCTGTTATATCTAGTAGAGCATTAATATATGCTTCAACATCATCTGTTGTATCTATCATGGAACGCCTCCATTATTATAAAAATTTGTTTATTTAAATGAGAGGGGGAAGAGTCGCATGTCTCTCCTCCTATTACATATCTGATTGACAAGCTAGCAAGACTTGCAGTACCTAGCATTACAACCTCTCATTATATATGTGGCGATAACAGTATTTCGCGTTGTTATCGTTACCAAGTTAAACTTCTTAACTAACCAATATATAATACTATAAAACACATTACCCTTCTTTATTCTCATTCTATTATTAGACTACTAAGGTAGGTTTTATTAACAGCTGATATACATCAACCACTTCATTACATACCATACTAACCATATCATACACATATTTAATATGACAGCTAAGTAGTATGACATCATTACAAGTGGGTCAGTCTTTAACAGCTTAATTATACTCTTGATTAGTTTATCTATCCTTAAACTATTTATTATGGCTCTTATCATCTTAGTCCTTTCTTTGACTTATTTTATAAAAACTATCAGGTCTACTATCATGATGACCGTAGGTTATTACATCTTCATCTAATACTAAACCAATGATGGCAAGTATTAATACTATTGCTATTAGATATATCACATTATCTCCTTAGTTAAATGTCTGTGTATGGCATAGAACCGAAGCGTTAGCACTTCGCCGAACTATGTTAATACAACAACGTTATGTGTTGCAAACCATACACAATGTTAGAGTGACGTTTATTTATATAATTCTGTGTGTTGTGTGTGCTGTACATAGGTTGATATACATACAGCACAATAGTGTCTTTAAACGGCTATTATTAGCCTAGATTCCCCTACTTGAGGGGATACTACTAGATGTTGAGGGAAGCAACCGTGTTGTTGGTAAGCTCTTCAGCGGGAATGTCAGAGGCTTTGGTAAGCGCCATGTTGTTGTCAGCGTCGACAGCAAGATAAGCAACGGCACCATACACTTGACGGTAAAGCTGAGCTTCTTCAGGAGACAACGATTGACGTTGCATAGATGCTTCATCGAATTCAGAAAGCCACATCGTAACAGACTCTGAAGATTTGCTAGATGTTGAGTCGGCTGAGCGAACAGAAACAGAGAATTGCGTAGAAGCAGAACCGTTGCTAGCTGTTGCCGTGAAGCCAGGGTTAGAAGTATAGACGTAGCAAGAACCGTTGCCATTGTCGTTGTTCCAGCTGATTAATTTAAAATGTACCTTGATGTATCTCATAGTAGACTCCTTTCAGTCTAATTTAATTTGAATTGAATTTAACGAGATTTGCATATAAAAATGCTAAATCATACGCCCTATGTTGTAATATATAGACCTCCACTAAAATGCCCCAATTTTTGAAACCTTTTCTAGGATTGCTTACGCAGATTAAAAAGCTTGCATAGTTAAAATATTAAACCTTTGTATTTCAACTACTTAGAGCCTTAAAAAAAGTATTGCTTATTTATTTTTTTGATATTAAACTATTATTATAAATTTTCAAAATTAAAATTAACGTTTTTTAAATAACATAAGACTTAAGCTACAGTAGCTAACTGTTGTAATGGTTCGCAATTTTTTGGGAATTGCTCACATAGGAGATATATATGTCAGATGAATTAGATAAAGAAAGAGATAAGTTACCTAAAGGTACATTAATATATAAACTAGAGATTGCAGTCAATCCTAAGGAAGGGTCTGTAGAGTATATAGTAGAAGGCTTTGATGAAGTAGGAGAGGAATGTCCTGGTCCTATTGACTCTAACTGGGATTATTTAGAAGATTATTGGGATGAAGAAACTTTAGATATATTTAATAATATGTATGAAGTAGGTGAGTCTTAATGAGATATTATAAAGTTAAAGGAATTAAACATACAGTCTATGAAACCGAATCTGAAGTACCTCCACATATTAATATTATTAGAGACTGGCGTAAGGGAAAGATAGATGATTGGGTATTAGCAGATGATGAATCAGTTATACAAATATTACGCAAAGGTGTTATGATGCGTAAGAATGGAGATAGAGCTTATATAGGTACTTGTACGGGTACCTTTTTAGTTTTACCTAGTGTCTATATGGATACCAGTAAAAGAACTAATATCTACTCCTTCGGAGGAGACTCTACGCCTGAGCAGGTAGTTGCTAATAGACGTAAGATGACTGCTAATGAAGAATTGTTTGTTACTTATATGGGGCAAGGTTTATCACCTGAAGATGCATATGTTAAAGCATTTCCTACAAATAATAAACAATATGCTAGAATGAAGGCTGTAAACTTAATTAGAACAGAGAGGATTAAAACTGCTGTGAAAGAAGAACTAAAACCTATACTAGAAGAACTAGAGATAGATGAAAAGATGGTACTTGAGAATATTAAGATAGTAGCGCAAACTGCTGAGAAAGATGACACTAAGCTAAAAGCTTTATTTAAGTTATCTGATATACTTGACTTAGAAGATAAAAGCTCTGCAAAGGTTCAACAGATTACTGGTGTACAGTTTCAAGGCTTAACTAATGAAATGATTGATGTAGCTCAAAGACCAAAGAAAATTGAAAACACATAATTGCTTAGATTGTGGTTTGCATGAAAAAGGTGTTTGTACATGGTTTGAAGAGCCTAAACAAATACCAAAAAAAATAATTAATAAGGGCTGTAATCTCTGGAGAGATGAAACAGCACAAAAGATAATAGAGGAGTATGATGGAATACTATTGCGATGATTTAATAACGCTGGATGATTTAGACCCAGCAACAAATAAGGAGGGCAAATAATGCCACAAGGAAAAGGAACATACGGAAAAAAAAGAGGTAGACCCCCTGTTAAAGGCAAAAAGGGCGGTAAAAAAGGTGGGAAAAAAATGGCAGCTAAAAGAGTAAAGAAAACTAAAACAAGTTACGCTTAGTTGGCAAACATTAATCTACATAACGTTTCTAAACAAGAGGAAGCCTTACAGCTTGCTAGTAAAGATTTAATTGCATTCGGTAAATTATTTTTACAAGATGACTTTATGCGTTCAGAGACGCCCCCTTTTCACTACGAAATAGCTGATACAATAACTGATAAAGACAAAAAGCAAGTAGCAATAATATTACCTAGAGGTCACGGAAAGACTGTACTAACTAAATGCGATATACTACAACAATTTTGCTTTACAAAAGACCCACTCTTTTATGGGTGGGTATCAGCTACAGCTAAACTTGCGACAGGTAATATGGATTATATAAAATATCACTTGGAGTTTAATGAAAGAATTTTGTATTATTTCGGTAGTTTAAAAGGCTCAAAATGGACAGAAACAGATATAGAGACTACAAATGGTTGTAAACTTATATCAAAGTCCAATATATCAGGAATTAGAGGTGGAGCTAAACTGCATAAAAGATATGACTTGGTTATACTAGATGACTTTGAAGATGAGAATAACACGATTACTGCAGAAGCTAGAGCAAAAAACTCCAACCTTATCACTGCTGTGGTTTTCCCTGCTCTTGAGCCTGGGACTGGTAGGTTACGGATTAATGGCACTCCTGTGCATTACGATAGTTTTATTAATAATCTTATTGTTAATTATGAAAAATCTGTTAAACAGGATGAGCAGTTTTCTTGGGACGTAGTTTTAAAGAAAGCTATAATGTCTGACGGAACTATGCTGTGGAATAGTTGGTTTCCTAAAAAGGAAATGGAAAGAAAGAAAAAGTTTTATAGAGATTCTGGGCAGCCATATAAGTTCTTCCAAGAATATATGATGGAAGTTCAGTCTGCTGATAATTCTATCTTTACTAGAGACCACATTAAAAATTATGAAGGAACCTTTTTTTATGAAGAAGATTCTGACATTTGCTTTTTGAATATAGATGGAGAACATAAGCCTGTAAATATATTTGCTGGAGTTGACCCTGCTACTGATTCTCAAAGAAGAGATGCAGATTATAGTGTTATTATAGTAATAGCAGTTGATTCCGATAATAATATTTATGTTTTAGATTATTTAAGAAAAAGAGGTATTCCTGTTTTAGGTATACCAGGAGAAAGGAATAAAGGTATAGTAGATTATATGTTTGAATACTCAAAGATGTATCATCCTAGTTTATTTGTAGTTGAAGATACAACTATGTCTAAACCTGTATTCCAAGCTCTAAGAGCAGAGACTAGAAGAAGAAATGATTTCTCTGTTAGATTTAAAGAAGAGAAGCCTGGAACTAGAATGAGCAAAAGAGATAGGATACAGGAGATACTAGCACAAAGATTTGCTATAGGTCAAATACATTTAAAGAAAGAGCAATATGATTTAGAGCATGAGATAGTAACGTTTGGTCCTAGAATGGGACATGACGATACAATAGATGCATTAGCCTATGCATGTAAGTATGCTAATCCTCCTATTGGAATACACGAAGAAGGTAAAGAGAAAAAAAGGTTTTATAAAAAAAGACCTCAACCAAAATCTTGGATGATAGCATGAAGATAGGAGATATGTTATTATTAAAAGGTTATATAAATAAAAAGCAATTAACTTCTGCTTTAAGTAAACAAGCAGATGAGGCAATAAATTATAATAGGTCAGTACCGTTAGGAAAAGTTTTAGTAGAAGAAGGTCATGTAACTATAGATGAGGTTGCTGAAGCATTAAATGACCAACAAGTAAATGATATAATAATAGAGGAGAAAAAAGAAGTGGCTCATAAAATTGGTGAAAACACAGCATTCCAAATGGACTTAAAATTTCTAGTTACTATAATGTTTGTTGTAGTATCAGGAGTTGGTGTTTATTTTACATTAACAGGTGCAGTAGAAGATAATACTAAAGAAATAAATAATATTAAATCAATGGGTGATTTAAAAATTATATCTTATAAACTAGATGAGTATGACGAAACATTTAAAGATTTAAAAGCTTTATCTACTAGCTTAACTCCTTTAGCTGCTGATTTATCTTATATAAAAGAAGAAATACAAAAACTTAATTCAGAGTTAATTAAAGTAAATAAAGAGTTAAATAAACTTAAAAATAAAAAAGTAGATATACCTGAAGTTGATTTATCAGGTATTGATGATTGCAAAGATAAGCTAGATGCATTACATCTAAAGATTGGTAATTTTGAAGACAGAGTAAGTAAATTAGAAAAACGTAACTCAGGAGGGGGTAGGTTTTAATGTTTGAAGAAGAAGATAATAAAAGTACATTAAGTAAACAAATAGAAAACATAGAAGGAAATTTAATGGAATTCTTTGGACCTGAAGGAATGAAAAGGGGAAGAGATGGAGGAGAGTTATCTGGAAGGCCAGGAGATTTTTATTCTGGAGTAGAAAAATATGGAGCTGACTTATATGATTATTATCCTACTGCTAGCTATCCAAGCGAAGACCAAAATTCAAGTGCTAGACTTGTTTCAGATGCAAATAAATTTGTAGCATTAAATAAAGCTTCTGAAATTTTAGATGAAGGAGATTGGGATACTCATCGTTATGAAACTCCCATAGGAAAAGTTATGCAGCAGCATCATGGAGATAAAGTTTTAGAAGGTGACTTAGATGTAACTGATGTAGTAAAAGGTATAAACTATCACGATAGAAGGTATAGTAGGAAATATAGAAGAAGGATGCCATCAAAGATAGAAGGAACAGCTGATAGATTAGCTTATATGGAAGCAAATCCTTATAGTAGACTAAATGAACCTAATACACATTTAACAGACAATGATATGTATGCACTAGAAGAATTTTCCAAATATAATCCTGAAATGTATTTAGATTATATACAGCAAAGAACAGATGCGTGGAAAGGATTCTTTGACTATGCTGAGAAAAATCCTGGCGTTTTTGATTACGAAGAAAAAAACTTTGAAACAGGAGAATCAAAACTTATTAAACGAGACCCTATAATGCTAGAGTATAGAGGTGACGAATATCATAAGTCTAATAAATCTTTAATGTATAAATATGAAAAAATGATGGAAGAAGAAGCAGCAAATAAAAAAGCTAATGATGAAGCTTCAAATCATATTTTAAGAGAATCTATTCTGCAAGATAATTTAGGCAGTAAACTTGAACAAAAGTTATTTACTTTAGGAGTCATGAAAGATAACATGGCTCATAAAATAGCAGATGGATTAGACCAACTATCTTTACTAGTAGATGATGAGGAGGAGATAGTGTAATGCGTTATGAAAGAATTATATGTTATATGGCTACGTATGTTACTTTACTTTTTAGCGGGGTATTTGATAACTCGACTATATATATGTCTGGCTCAATGGGCACACCCTATATAAAAGGTAATATAGAATTAGAAGATGATTATAAATACACTATTGGTTTAAGAAAAATAGCTTTATTTCCTTATCAAAAAGGAAGTAGGTTTTATAAAGGAAATGAGAAGGCTTTAAGTGATGATGCATTGTTTGGAGCAGTAGATGGATTTGAATATCTTATGTCTTTTAGTTCTGTTAAAAATAGAGGACATGAATTTATTGACCAAGAGTATTGGTTTAAATGGTCAACTAAAAAATTTATAACTAAATTTAAATATTTAGACAAAGGAAGTAGAGACTTAAAATTTGCATCTTATGATGCTAGATATAAATTAGAATTAGGACCTGCTATATTTTCTTTGGGTGGTAATATTATGGGCCATCCTGTATATGGTCACCCTGCTTACGAAGACTATGAAGACCCATGGTGGTATCTTGCATATGATTATGGGTATACAGATTATCTAGTCCCTTTACATGATTTAAATAATAATGAAGAAATTGATAGTTACTATATATTTATTGAAACTGACCCTGTTACTGAAGAAGGTTATTGGGAAATGTATTATGAAGAAGCTAGTTATTATTGGGAGAACTCTGACTCCATTGCAGTTGCATATTCTGATGCAGAGTTTTATGAGTATTACATGCCAGATATAATAAGACAATATAACGAAGATAATAAAATTCAAGAATGGCAAGCAGAAGCTAGTATAGTTATAGGATTAGATTTTTATTTAGGGAATGACAAGTATTATTCCCATTTTTGGGTAAATTCATTTTTATCACCTGTTGGTTTGACAGATAAGTCTTACGATAAAGATGAAGAGCAATATGACATTGGAGCTCTGGTTGGAGCCAATATCAATGAACATATTGGGGTATTTTTAGAGGGAAAGAAATTAAAGTATTATGGTCGAGAAGAGTATAATATTAGCACAGGAATTAACTGGAGATTTTAAATAATGAATAAAAAAGTTCAAAAGGTTCATGATATATATAATTATTCTAAAACAGATAGTAGGATACAATGGGAATATATAAATCAAAAAGGTTGTGATTTTGCTAATGACAATCAATTAACATCTGAAGAAAAGGTTGCTTTAGAAGAACAAGGTATGCCTACATTTACTATTAATAGAATAATTCCTGTAGTTGAAATGTTGAATTTTTATGCTACTGCTAAAAATCCTAGATGGCAAGCAGTAGGTCAAGAAGGTTCAGACTCAGACATAGCCTCTGTTTTTTCTGATATAGCTGATTATATATGGCATAACTCAGAAGGCAATACGTTATTTTCTAATGCTGTAAATGATGCTGTAACTAAATCATTAGGATTTCTTTTAGTTACTGTAGACCCTAATGCAGACAGAGGAATGGGAGAAGTAGTTATACAGCAACCAGACCCTTTTGATATATATGTTGACCCGAAATCTAGAGATATTTTATTTAGAGATGCTGCTTATATTTTAATCCGCAAAATACTTCCTAAAGGACACCTAGTTCAATTGTACCCTGACAGCAAACGTAAAATAATGGCAGCATCTTCTAATGAAAGTGAATACGATAATTACACTGAAAAATCTCAAGACCACGACCAACATGATTTTGGATATAAAGATATTAATGGACAGAATAGTTTATATTCAGAAAAGGAAAATGAATTACTAGAATTTTTTGAATTATACGAAAAAGAGCAAATAGCATTCTATAATGTATTTTATAAAGTACCTCCATCTCAAGATGTTGTTGAGCAAATAAAACAACAAGCACAAAATCAAGTAATGCAGATGCAACAAGAGATGATGGTTAAATTTAAAGAAACTGAAAAAGCATTACAAGAAAGTGTTCAAGGAGGCAAAATGCTTCCAGAAAGAATGCAGTTAGAATTACAAAAAGAACAAGAGATGATGCAAAATCAATTACAATCTTTTGGTAAAGAGACTGAACACAGATTACAACAAGAAGCATCTAAAGTAGAAAATAGCGTTATATCAGAAGAAGAATATAAACAATTAATAAAAGCTCCTGAGACTATGAAAAATGTAGTAGATGCTATAAAGTTTTTTGAAAATAGAGTTAAATTATGTTGTGTTGTAGGAGACAAAACATTGTATGAAAAATATCTACCTATAACAGAATATCCTTTAGTTCCATTTCATTACAAATGGACAGGAACTCCATTTCCTATGAGTGCCGTATCACCTCTTATCGGTAAACAAAAAGAAATGAACAAAGCACATCAGCTTATGATTCATAATGCATCTTTAGGAAGTTCTTTGAGATGGATGTATGAAGAAGGTTCTGTAGATACAGATTATTGGGAGAAATATTCTTCAGCCCCTGGGGCATTATTGCCTATGAGACAAGGATATAATCCTCCTACACCTGTCCAACCATTTCAGTTAAATAATGCTTTCTTTAGTTTAACTCAAACAGGCAAACAGGATATGGAATACTTAGCTGGAATCTTTTCATCTCAAATGGGAGACACAGGAGCTAGTCAAGATATGCCATATAAAGGTATGTTAGCTATGGATGAATATGGAACTAGAAGAATTAAATATTGGTTAAA